>Ga0156746_146_pt1 | contig 114136 bp, 96 predicted proteins | sample RifOxyD1_FD_112075 | JGI IMG/M metagenome (GOLD analysis project Ga0156746, IMG submission 112075) | Candidatus Lambdaproteobacteria bacterium RIFOXYD1_FULL_56_27 | reverse complement strand
AATTTTTGAACGCTTTGCATACCTGTTGAGTCTTTCCATGACTATGTCTAGCAGGTTTTATCTCTGCTATGCTAGTCAAGACCCTTCCATTTATACCAGCGAGCAGAGCGAATCGGCTCAACCGGGGGCAAATGGACCCGGCACGCAAAAGGGTACAATTCGTTTTGCTGCAACAGATACATCGACCAGTACAGCCCCATACCAATCGACATACCCCAAAACGAGCCATACGGAAGCCGATCAGCAAAGGAGATGTTACCCATGAACCCAGAAAAGGGAAGCATATACTTGGGCCGGGCCAGCCAAACCAATTTATAGTTGATGCGGTCGGTGAGTTTGGACCACCGACGAAAAACCTGTTTCCAGGCACCAAATCCTTTGTTCATGACATCTCCAACAGTTGTTGGGGGTAGGAACATGGCATGATATAACCATCTGTAATCGCATGTCTAGGTATCAAACCGTATGATCCCTTTCCTACACACCTTCACATGTGAAGAAATGACTGCCGGGTACTACGGTGCCTTCACGAAACAACTTTCAAGCACGATGATGAATGGGGGTGGCAAGGATTGTGGCAAGAAACAAAAAAGGCCGTTTACGATTTCTCGTAAACGGCCTTTTTATGGGGTTGCGGGGGTAGGATTTGAACCTACGGCCTTCGGGTTATGAGCCCGACGAGCTACCAGACTGCTCCACCCCGCGGTGTTCTTTTAAGGTACGTCTGCCTTATCTTTACAGGTTAGTCCCATTGGGTTCTTCTTGTCAAGGGCTGTTGGCTTTTTCCTTTTCCCCAGCCCTCAAGACGACCGGGGAACAGCGCTTGGGGTCAGTTCCAAAACCAACCCAGCTGCCAAGACTACCAACCCTGGTTCCTTTTCCCAAACCATCCGCTCCAACAAAAGCCCCCTCCACAATCCCCTGGTCCAACTCGGCACCAAACCAGATTGACCTTTTGTCTTTACCCGTTCCCTCAGCCCATCCGTTTCACCTACCCCAAACAACTCTCTCCCAACTTTTCTGTTCCGTCCCTGGCCCCCAAGCCTGAACCAACAACCAGCCCTACCCTTCCTTTTACCCCCGCTCACCCAAGCCACCCTACCCAACAGAACCTCTCTCCTCCACGGTCTCCCCCTTGCTCCTCACCAAACCTGCACAAACACTTGGGGCAATGCCCCAGCCAGAGTGGTTTTGGGGTCTCTGCCCACACCCAGGGCCAACTCCCTTTGTGCTGTCCAGGTTGCATGGCCCCAACATTCCTGTCTTCTCCACTCCAATTGTGTGACCGGCAAACCTTTGCCGCTCATTCGTCCTGCCCATATTTCCGATTGGGGCTGGGAAGTCCGGTTTGCTTCCTGGTCCGGCCAAACTTTGTGTCCAGGGCAAACGACCCTACACTTTATAAATGAAACCTTTGCCATGCCAACCCCGTCCCTTGGTCCAATTCCGGCCCCAAGGGGGACTTGGCGGCTTGGGCTGTCTTTTTTGGTAATTTTTTTCTTTGCGCCCACTCTTTACAGTTTTCTTACCAAACGCTAGATTTTTACAATCAGTTTATCTGAATATTTAAACAATCCACTTTTACGGGAATAGAACATGTTAAAAAGACTGCTCTTTACTTTGGTTGCATTGTCTTTTACCACCAGCCCGCTGTGGGCCGAAACCACCCAATCCGGCAACGTGATTCTGCCGGTGACCGATTCCAGCTACAAAGGGCACCCCGTCCTTTCTTTGGTCGGCGGGACCTTGAGCCCCAGCGCTGCCGGGTCCGAATCCGGCTCCTTGGTTGGGGTCGAACTCTCCTTGGACTGCCCTTTGTTCCAAGCCAGTGCGGGTAACGTTCGCCAGCAGATCAGCTACACCACCTATTCCAAAAGCAACCTCTCGGTGAGCCTGATCGAAATCAACCCCCATTGGATGACCGAACTTTCCCCAGGCTTTACCGCAGGCTTTGGCCCCGGTTTGGGTCTGGCCCAAACCTCGGTCACCGGCGGCAGCAGTGCAAGCTACTTCGAGTACGGCCTGGGTGCCAGCGCTTCCTACAAAACCGGGGCTTTGGTCTTTGGGTTTGAGTTGCGCAACATGACCACCGGCAAGAAAAACAATGCGGACATGAGCAACAGCCGCACCTTGCTCAAAGCCGGTTACGCCTTTTAGTCAGCCTCTCTAGGGATGCCCTGGGGAAAACCTCAGGGCATCTTCCCGCCCTCTTACACTCCCGCCCTGATTTAATCCCGTTACCTCTCCCGGCCTTCCCTGCCCGGCCCGCTGGGAGCTAAGCCTTATGGGGCTAGTTCCAAGGATGCAGCTTTCCCGAAGGCCCCCCTTGCCAGCCCTCCAGTAAAGCAGAAGTCCCTAGCGGAACAGTTCAATTGGTGCCGCTCCCGGCCTAAGCGAGGCTCCAAAAACTACAGTACCGTAAGGCGGGAGAACAAGAAACCCTGGCCCCAACCAGACGGCGCAGTTGTCCCCGCTTGGGGTTGACCCGAAAAACCGGTTGAATCACCAGGCAGGGGAGAAAAAAGAAAACCGGGGGATTGCTCCCCCGGTCGTAAAGGCAGGTCAGACCACGAACTCCAACTGGGAAGCAGGGGTGCGGCAGTCCATGTCGGTGCCCCGAGCCCGGTGGTCCGAGACTTCGGCAGCGGTACCGACCATCCGAGCAATCAGGAACATCACAAAGACCAAGTCCTGCATCTGGGCTTCGGTCACCGTCCCGGCCTTAAACTGCTTCCAGAACAGCTCCAAGCTGATGGTGGCGATCACCGCATCGATGTTGACGCAGAACTGGTTTTTGGTCGCTCCCACTTCGGCCAATTGCTTGACCAGGAGGTGGTAATATTCCTGGAAAGGGTTGGACATCTTCCGTTCTTTAAACAGGTTGTAGATGAACTCTTCCCTGGGGTCGATGTTGACCGGTTTGTTCTTGAAGACCGGGTGGTTGATGCAGGGGATCTTCATGTACTGCATGTCCCCGGCCACCTTGGCCTTTTTCTTGTACTCCAGGTAGGTCTTGGAGGTGCCGACCGCCAATTCCTTCAGCTTGCTTTCCAGCCCCTTCTGGGTTTTGTAGGGGTCCAAAGCGCCAAACTGCTCGACCAGGAAACGAACCGCCTCAAACCCGTTGCCCCCGTGGGCCAGACCGGTATTGGTCATGAACCCGGCGTAGGTGACCGGGATTTGGTTTTTCGCCGAAACGCTCTCTTTGGCCCCTTTAGCGCTGATGGTCCCCGGACCGTTGGAAACGGTCAGGTTGAGCATGGCGTTCAGGGCAAACAGCTCGTTTTCGTTCTCCGGCTTGCGGCTGAAGAGCATCTCAAAGCAGGTTTGGATAAACTCGGTTTCCAAAACCTTGGGGTCCTTCAACTGGTTGAGGGAGGTCCACATCTTGTTGGCTTTGGGCTCCGACGGAGCGGAAGCCAGGATGACTCCGTGGACCGACAGGTAGGTCCCCATTTCCACGGCCGTGTCCCGGGTGATCCGCCGGTTGGTCAAAGGCTCCCAGGCCAGGGTCAAAAGACCGGCAGCCAGGGCCAAGGAGATCTCACAGGCCTTTTTGTTTTTGGCCAAGTAGGCTTCGGCAAACTGGGTGAAAACCGAGTCGGCCTTGTACTTGGTGGCTTGGCGGAGGATGAAGGCGGCAGCGGTTTGCTGGTCCTTGCTGTTCGCCGCTTCGGCGATGACCAACTTGGATTTCAGCACCTTTTCCACTGCCTTGGCATTGGGAGCGCCTTCTTTGCCCACCAAAGGGTAAAAGGCATCGATCAGGCTGCTGATGTTGTTTCGCACCCCTTGGAGGATCGACTTGTCCCCTTGGCAGAGGACCTCGGCGGCAATGTAGGCGTTGGGGGTAGCGCCGTTGGCCTTGGCTACTTGGCTGACCCCAATTCCCTTGGTGCCCTCGGCGACCCAGTAGTTGAGCAACAGGTTGGCCAACTTGGCCTGGCCTTTGACCGGCATTTCTTTGGTCAGGGCGAAGAAGTTGGTGGACCCGAAGGGGGACTTGACCAAGTCCAGGACCGGAACCCCATGCATCTGGGTGACCTGGGTTTTTTCGTCCATTTTGGTGGCCCCACTGCGGTTGCGCATTGATTCACGAGGCAACTGGGCACCGGCTTGACGGCTGACCGCTTCGATCTGCTCCCCATAGGGGGCAATCGCTTCAACCACCGGGAGCCCCAGGTTTTTGGGGAACTTGACCTTTTGGTCGTTGACGAACCAAGGCTTGAGGCTCAGGTCGCCGATCGGGGCGAAGTCCGGCTTGCCGCCCAACAGGTTCATCACGGCGGTCATGGCCAAGGGAACTTCCTGGATCGAGGTGATCCGTACCCCTTTCTTGCCGACCTTGGGTTTGTTGGGGTTAAAGAGCCCCACCCCGAAGTACTGGTCAAACCAGCTTTCCTTGGCCTCGGCATCATCACCGCTGCCGGCCAGTGCCCCTGCATGGCCGCAAGCCCGGGTGATGTTCTTTTTCCAGCGCCCGGTCACACAAGCGATGATCGGCTTGGTGAACTTGAATTTGCCGCTGGTGATCCAGTCCAAAGCCTGTTTTTCATAGTATCCGCCCGGCTCAATGTACACCACCACCGCTTTAGTCCGAGGGTCGTTTTCCGCACAAAAGAGGAATTCGGCCAGGGCAAAGTGGATGATCACGTCTTTGCCCGAAGACAAGATGGTGCTGGTGCCGTAACCGGCGGTTTTGAGGTATTCGCTGATGGTGGTCGAGAAGTTCCCGGAGTTGGAATAAATGGCCACCGAGCCCTTTTTGAGGGACTCCAAAGGCTTGTCGCCGCCCAAGGCCCCGCCCAAACGGACTTGGTCGTGGGGGTTGGCGATGCCCAAGCTGTTGCCGCCGAAGACATCAATCTTCCGTTGCTGGCAGCCCCAGCGGATCATCCTTGCGTCCTTGACCCCGATCTTTTCGGTCAAGATGATGATTTTTTTCAGGTGGTCATTGTGCTTGCACATCTCGCTGACTGCGTAGTTGACTGCCGAAGGAGGCAGGTAGATCACGCCAGTGTCAAACCCCTTTTTGTCTTCCACCACTTCCTTGACCGAGCCGTAAACCGGGATGTTGCCCTTGGCGGTTTCCAGGTTCGAGCCGCTGCGGCCATACTGCACCCCGGCGACAATGTTGCCGTTCGAGTAGATGTGGGAGATGGGGGTGACGGTCTTGGACTCGTTGCCCAAGATGTTCATTACACAAACCCTGGACCCTTTGTTGGCCAATTCCTCCAAGGAGTTGACCCCAACGAAGTAGGGAAAGGGATTTTTGGTCTTGCTCATGCTTGCTCCTCTCTCGTCCGATTGGGGTTACTTTTTGGCGGTTTTTTTCGGTGCAGCTTTTTTGGGCGCTGCTGCCTTAGCCGCCTTCGCTTTGGGTTCGGCTTTGGTGGTTTTGGCTTGGGCTTTTGGGGCCGGTTTGGGCTCCGGGGCTTTTTTGCCCGAGCCGTCACCACCGGCACAGATCCACTCGTCCAATTCCAAAGCGTAGTTGAGTACCCGGATCATGCTGGAGTCATGTCCAAAGAACCGGTAAGGAATCCCCAGGTTGTCGAGCACGTCCCTGGCATAAGCCATACCCTGGATCACGTTCGGGCCACCTCGGCCAATCACCACGTGGACCTTGGGGTTCTTGTCGATGTGTTCCTTGAGGGCATCGGTGATCCCTTTGAGAGTCACAAAAATGTCGGTGTTGTTCGCCTTGCCGCCGATCACCAAAACCACGTTGGTCCGGGATAACCAGTGTTTGAAGCTAATGCTGGCGATGTCCCGCATCTTGGCGTAAGGAGGGTTGCCGCCGTAGTCGGAGGAAACGATCGCCTTGTGGCCCAAGATTTCGGTGGCCGCCGAGTTGGCCCCGCCGCCGAACATAAAGGGCAGGATGGTCCCGTGGGGGTTCAGTTCCACCACGTCCGACTGGCCTTGGTAGGTGCGCAGCATGTTGATCTCTGCCTCGAAGGCCGTGAACTCGGTGGAGAATATCTCTTCGGGGAAATGAATCCTGGTGTGGGCCGGGTCGTCCTGGTCGAACTGCGCCTTGATGTCACAAGCGTAGGGGACCCACCGGTCCTTGTCCTTGCCCATGCGGATCGGGTTGATCTCCAACATGGTCAGGCCGTAGTTGTTGAACAGGTCCCACAGTTTGGGCAAGTGCTGCACCAAGGGGCTGATGATTTCCTTGGGAGCGCCCAGTTCGATCAGTGCATCGTTGATGTGGAAGGCCTTGATCCCGGTAGCGGGGTTAAAGAGGATGATCTTTTTGCGGGACAAGGGCAGTTCTTCGATGTCCACCCCGCCTTCGTGGGTCAGGATCATCACCGGGGCCCGGTGTTCGGTGCTCATGGCGATGGAAACATAAATCTCGTAAGGCGAGGGGATGAACTCCTCGAAGGTCACGCCGTCGGCCTGGACGGTGTGGTTGCCAAAGGTATGGCGGGCAAAAAACAGGTCCCGTTTGGCCTGTTGGGCTTCAAATACGTTGTTGCAGATCCTTACCAGACCGGCTTTGCCTTTTTTCCCCACCCCCCCCAGGAAGACCGGCTTGACCACCACCTTTTTGGCCGGTGACTTTTTAATCAAAGCGGCAATCTCCTCATGGGAGGCATCTTCGGTCAACACTTCGGCGGCGGGGAAGTCAATCGTTTCCAAGAGCTTCCTGCCGTATCTCATCCCGGTAAGCTGCATAGTCCCTCGTAAGAGTTTTTTTCAATCGCTGTTGTGAAACCCGGAGCAACTCCGGTTGCGAGTAGGCCCCAAAAGGCCTTCCATCAAGGCTTGGCATATCTTTTGGATTCTATAACGGACCCTCCTCTCTTTGAAAAGTCCTTTTTTATCCCTTTAAAAACCAGTCAGTTGAGTACAAACCCCCAACCCAGGCCCACCGCCCTTCGCCCCAAACTTGTTGGTAGAATAGAAGTTTGTTTGATTTTTTACAACCTCCTTGGGGCTGTCAAATGCGATAGGTTTGGGGCTTCCCCAATCAACGGACCAAAGAGAGCCATCCAAGCCCCGACCTCCGGGGCTTTGGCCCAATTGGGTCAAGACCTTGACGGCGAAATTTGCCCAAATTCCTGCACCCCTGGCCAGGGGCCTTCGGGCTGGGCGGGGGAGGTTCGGAAGAGTTGGGTCACCTGGAAACCGGCTTTTTGGGCGGCGGCCAGTTCCTCTTTGGTGTCTGACAAGAACAGCACTTGGGGCGCGGGGAAGCCGATTTCCTCGATGATCTTTTGGTAGGAAGTCACCTCTCGTTTGCCGCCGACGGCGGTGTCAAAATGGTGGGACAGCAGCGGGGTCAGGTCCCCGGCGAGGCTGTGGCCGAAGAGCAGCTTTTGGGCCAACACCGAGCCGGAAGAATAGATGCCCAGCTGTAGCCCCTCTTTTTTCCAGCCCTCCAGCACCCCAGGCACCTCGGGATAAACATGCCCCTTGAGGTGTCCTTGTTTGTAGCCCTCTTCCCAAACCAAACCTTGCAGCGCTTTTAAAACCGGGTGCTTCTTGTCGGCCTTGGCCCATTCGGCCAGGAGTTTTTCCAAGTCGGTCAGATTTTTTTGGGTTTCCTGGCCGGGCCAAACCTCCGCCTTCAGTTGTTCCAATAACCCGGAAACCTGGGGCTCCGTCCCTTTGGCAGCCAGGAAGGCCCCCATCCGTTCCAAGGAATAGGGAAACAAGACTTGGTGGACAAAGGTCAGACTGCTGGTGGTCCCCTCAATGTCCATCAAGACATAATCCACCTTCATGGCCCCTCGTAGGATTCTTCGATCTTGGAGCCGGTGTAAGCGGCGACCCAGCCTTCGGGGTTGGTGAAGATGCGGATCGCCTTGACGAAGTATCCGGGGGCCAAGTCGAACCAGTGTTTGGCCCCTTTGGGCACCGAGAGAAAATCACCCTGGGTGCAGACCAGCCGGGCCACTTGGCCGTCTTCAAAGTGGAACCAAAAGACCCCGCTGCCGTCCACAAAAAAGCGGACCTCGTTTTCGCTGTGGGTGTGCTCTTTCAGGAATTTGGCCCGCAGCGCATCCAGGTTGGGGGTGCCGGGGTGCACGTTGATCACATCGGCGGTCAAAAACCCGTGGGCCTTCATGTAGGGGTTCACCTTGTGGGCATAGGCCGCCAAAACCCGTTCCTGGGAATCGGTTTCGGACAAGGGGAAACTGGCCTCCCAACGGTCCAAGTCCACCCCTTGGCCGGACAAAAACGATTTGATCTGGGGAAAGTCGGTGATCTCTTGGTCGGTGTGGGGCAGGTACAGGTGTGTCATGGCTTGATCCGGTTTAGATGAACATAATAACGGAAGAGGTACTCAAAGACCTCCAGGTGCCGTTTGGCTTCCTTGACACTGTTCCCCCAAACATAAAGTCCGTGGCCCCGTAGAAGCAAGCCATAGGTTTGGGGGGCGGCCACCAAGTCGGCCTCGATCCGGGCACTCAAGGCCCCGATGTCCTGGGTATTTTCAAAACAAAACAGCGGGATTTTGGCTTCGTGGGTCTTAACCCCGGCAAACCCCTTGAGCAACTCCAGCCCTTCAAGCCAGATCACCTCAGTCTTGGGGTGTAGCTCGGCAAACAGCAGGCTTTCGAGCAGGTGGCTGTGTAAAATGCAATTGGCACCGGTGACCTTATAGATCCCCAGATGGACCAAGGTCTCATCAGAGGGCTTTTTCCCCTGCGCCGCCAAGGAAGGTTCCAGGCCCCCGGTGCGCTGGTCCACCCAAAGCAGGTTTTCTTCCTTGAACAAGGCCTTGTCCACCCCCGATTCGGAGACCAGACAAAACCCCGGTCGGGCCTGGGATCGCAAGGAATAGTTTCCGCTGGTCGCCGGGTTGTGGCCCCCTTGGTTGAGGCTACGGACCAGTTGGGCCAGGGCGGTTTGCTCCTTTTGCTCGGCCGCTTGCAGCTGGGATTGTTTCATCAAGCCCCCCGCCTGGGTTGGAGTTGGGCCAGCGCTTGGTTTAAGGTGGTCTCCCGTTTGGCAAAACAAAAACGGATCATCCGCTTGCCCTGGTCCGAATGCTGGTAAAACACCGAGGTCGGGATGGTGGCCACCTTGCAATCGAGGATCAACTCCCGGCAGAATTCCAGGTCGGTCTTCCCCGGCGGGGTTTGGGCCAATAAAAAGTAGGTTCCTTGGGGGACCAGGACTTCAAAGCCTGCTTGCGTGAGTCCCTGGGCCAACAGGTCCCGTTTGTGTTGGTACTCTCGGCGGAACTGGGTCAAGTGATCGGGCCACTGGGGCCAAGCCTTGGCCAGCGCAACTTGGAGGGGATGGGTAACGCAAAAACAAAGGTACTGGTGGACCTTGTGGATCCCGGCGGCCAGCTCCTTAGGTGCCGCCACCCAACCGATTTTCCAGCCGGTCAGACTGAAGGTCTTGCCCACCGAAGAGCAGGTAATCACCCGTTTTTGCATCCCCGGCAGCGAGGCCACCGGGAGGTGGGGGACTTGGTAGGTCAAAAACTCATAAACTTCGTCACTTAAGATGTAAAAATCAAACCGCTCGGCCAGTTGGGCGATTTCTTCCAGTTCTTTTTGAGAAAAGACTTTGCCCGTAGGGTTGTGGGGGCTGTTGAGGATCAAAAGCTTGGTCTTGGGCCCCACCTGGGCTTTCAGTTCTTCCAGGTCAAACCCAAAACCGGGGGCGTTTAAGGTGACGGTCTTGAGGTTCCCTTGGGCCAAGGTGACCGAAGCGAGATAAGAATCATACAGCGGCTCAAAGGCCACCACTTCATCCCTCGGACTGACCAGCGCCGCAATGGTGGCGTAGATTGCTTCAGTGGCCCCGTTGGTGACCAGGATCTCCTGGGCCGGGTCGTAGGTGAGCCCATAGAGGCTGCGGTAGGAATCGGCCAAGGCTTGGCGCAAGGCGGGCAACCCCCAAGAGGGGGCATACTGGTTTTTTCCCCCTGCCAAAAGGGCCTCCTGGGCCAATTCCAACACCCACTGGGGTCCCTCAAAGTCCGGGAACCCTTGGGCCAGATTGATCGCTTGGTGCTGGTTGGAAAGCTGGGTGATGGTCGAAAAAATGGATTCTTCCAGCCGGGACAACAGTGGATTTAACGGTTTCATGCGGGGCTCAAGCCCTCCCAAGCCAATCCAAGGGAAAAACAAAAAACCCAACCTCCGGGCCTTGCGGCACCTGGAGGTTGGGCTAGGAGAGGGTTAGTTCAAGGCTTGGTCGAAGTCGGCGATGATGTCGTCGATGTGTTCAATCCCGACCGACACCCGGATCAAGTCCGGCAGTACCCCTGCGCTGGCCTGTTCGGCCTGGGTCAACTGCTGGTGGGTGGTGGAAGCCGGGTGGATCACCAGGGTTTTGGCATCGGCGACGTTGGCCAAATGGCTGGCCAGTTTCACCTTGCCGATAAACGCCTTGCCTGCTTCTAGGCCGCCTTTGACCCGGAAGCAGAAGATGGAGCCAAACATCCCGGCGGTGAACTGCCTTTTGGCCAATTCGTGGCTCGGGTGGTAGGGCAGGCCGGTGAAGTTGACCGACTCTACCTTGGGGTGCTTGGCCAGCCAGGTGGCCAATTTGAGGGCGTTTTGGCTGTGCCGCTCAATCCGAAGGTGCAGGGTCTCCAGGCCTTGGAGGAACAAAAAGGCGTTAAAAGGGCTCATGGCCGGGCCGATGTCCCGCAGCAAGGTCACCCGAGCTTTGATGATAAAGGCCAAGTTGCCGAAGGCTCCGGTGTAGCTGACCCCATGGTAGGCCGGGTCGGGGTTGACCAGCTTGGGGAACTTGCCCGAACCGGCCCAGTCGAACTTGCCCGAATCCACGATCACCCCACCGATGCTGGTCCCGTGACCACCGATGAACTTGGTGGCCGAATGGATCAGGATGTCTGCCCCAAATTCAAAGGGTCGGCAGAGGATCGGGGTGGCAAAGGTGGAATCAACGACCAACGGAATCTTGTGTTTGTGGGCAATCGCCGCAATCTTGGCAAAGTCGGGAACGCTGCCGTCCGGGTTACCGATCGACTCGATGTACAGAGCTTTGGTCTTGTCGTTGATTTTGGCTTCCAAGGTCTCGGGCTTGGTCACGTCGGCAAAGTGGACCTTGATCCCAAAGTGAGGCAGGGTGTGGCAAAAGAGGGTGTAAGTACCGCCGTACAAGGAACTGGCAGAGACGATCTCGTCCCCCGCCCCGGCGATGTTGGTCAAAGCCAGGAACTCTGCCGACTGCCCCGAAGCGACCCCCAGAGCGGCTACGCCCCCTTCCATCTCGGCGATGCGTTTTTCAAACACATCGGTGGTGGGGTTCATAATCCGGGTGTAAATGTTGCCGAACTCCTTGAGGGCAAAGAGGTTTGCTCCATGTTCGGGGCTGTTGAAGGTGTAGGAAGTGGTTTGGTAGATCGGTACCGCCCTGGAATTGGTGGTAGGGTCCGGGACTTGTCCGGCATGAACCGCCTGGGTTTCGATACGGTACTTTTGCGCCATGTTGCTTCCTGTCTCTAGGAGGTGAAGGACGGAGGTGCTTTGGGCAACCACCGCCCCCGGTTGTTGATCGAACGTTAAAGGCTCCCCGGCCGCAACCGGCGGAACCAAGTTTTGGGGCACCATACTGCCACGCCGGTCCAAAACAGGAACAGGGAAGCAGGGGTGAAAACCAAGCCCAACAGGCCGCTCAAGGCAGGGTCTTGGACTTGGAGGGGCAGGCCTCCGAGGCCCAGGTACCCCAGACCGTTGGCCAGACCCACCAGCAATACCACCGTGTTGACCACAAAACCCACCGCCAAACAGCCCAGGTTTTCCAACCGCCCTTGGGAGCGAACCGCCTGGGCCAAAGCTTCGGGGTCGTTAATAGGCTGATCCAAGGCTGGAGCGGCGCAGTTGTTGTGGTGCAGATCTGGTTTGCCCATGGTCTTCTCCTGTGAGGTGTTTTACCCCTTTTCTCCCAATAAAAAAAGGGGTTGTTCCCGGGTGAGGGGAGTTTTTTGGTCTTTTGACGACAAAATTTGAAATATTCAGAATGCTTGGCCCCCGGGGCAGAAGAATCTAAAACCGAAGTTACGGTCCGGTTTGTTGGGGTGAAATTATAAACCACATTAAATGGGTGTATTTATGCGGGAAAAAAACTAAATCCCTGCTCCATCCAAAAAGCCCAGGTTCAGCCGTTCCTGCTCGCTGACCGGCGCTGTCCCCAACAGTTCAAACAGGCTGATGTAGTCCAGCCGCTGGGCGGTGTAGTTGCGCACGTCCAGCAAAACCCGGCGGAACCGGCAGAGGGCCTCTTGGCTGCAAGGCTCGTACTGGGTCACGCTGACGCAACTGACCGGGGCCACCACTCCGTCAAAAAACCGGACCACTTGGCCCAAAGTCAATTCTTTGGGGTTGACCGCCAATTGGTAGCCTCCCTCTCGGCCCGGAGTGCCCTTTACCCAGCCTTGTTCTTTGATCGCCAACATGATCTGCTCCAAAAACCGTTTGGGCACATCGTTTTTTTGGGCCAACTCCCGGATCGAGATCACCCCGTTCCCCCAGCGTTCCGCCAAGGTGAGCAGTGCCCGCAAGGCATAGTCGGTTTTTTTGGACAGTTTCAAGGGGGCTCCGTTTTATATTACACCTACTAAGTAGATGTTTAATTAACCCCTGTCAAGCCGAGGACCGGAAAAAGTAGGCAGTACTCTGTTTTTAAATGTAAATTAAAACCTATAGTACCCCACCATGTTGAGCATGGTGCCACCGAAATTGAGGTAAAGGGTGCCGCTGGATTGGCTGTAAGGATCGTTGCTGACCTTGACCGTCGGCGAGGTGACGCTGCGCATCTCCAAAATCATCCCCCATTGGGGCGAGAGCATCAGGTTGGCCCCAAAGGTCCGAAAGTGCACCAGCCCCGAAAAGGTGCTGCGGGTAACGTCCCCGTTTTGGGTGGAGCCGGAGAACTCCCCGGAGATGACCCCCAGGCCCATACCCAAAAAGGGTTGGACGTTGTCGGTATAGAGGTCCCGAAAATACAGCCGGCCGTTGGCGGTCATCACGTTGGCGGTCATGTCCACCAAGGGGACTGCGGCGGGCTCCAGCAAAACCGATTCGGGGGTGGAGGTAAAATTAACGAATTCAAAACCCCAGGCCCAACCTTTGGCGTACTCCAACAGCGGATAGGGCAATTCCATCCGGTGGACCTTCAGGTAATTGAGGTTGGTAAAAAGGCTGGTCGGGGCGCTCCCGTTGGCATAATCGGTGTCGCCAGTGTACTGGTCATAAACATGGTCGGAATAACCGTAGTTGATCATCCCTGCGGAGATCTGGTTGTAGCCGTCCTTGGTGAAGACCAATGCCCCCCCGCCCCCGCCACCGGCGGCTTGGAGGTTCGGGTCGGCGGCAAAGGTCGGCGGAGCGTCCACATAGGCATCTTGGGCCAACAGTGGGAGCGTCAAACCAAAGATCGCCAACCAAACCAGAACCCAGCCTTTCATGTTACTCCAAGAACTTGCCGATCCGCTCCAACCGGTAGCCTTCCAATAAACTTTTGTCCGAATGGTGGGACCAGTAAACCACTACGCCCCTTCCGGCAACGGTGGTTTCGTCCACAAAACCCCAGTAACGGGAGTCCCGGCTGTTGCGCCGGTTGTCGCCCATAACCCAAATTTTGCCTTCGGGGACCACAAAGTCGAGGTCGATGGGCAGCCCCACCAGGGTGGCATCATAAAACTGTTGGGTGTTCTCTTCGGGTTTGTCGTTGACGAAGACTTGCTCCCCTTCGATCCGCACATGGTCGCCGCCAATGGCAATGGCCCGTTTGATGAAGTCGGTGGTCGGTTCTTCCGGGTAGGGGAAAACAATGATGTCCCCCCGTTTGACCGGGTTTCTCAGGAGCTTGAGGTCCGAAAAGGGCACCACAAAGCCATAGGCATGTTTGTCCACAAAGAGGTGGTCGCCAATTTCGATCGTGTGGATCATCGAGCCGGTAGGAACCCGGTAGGGGGCATAAAGCCAAGTGCGAAAGACAAAAGCTACGATGCCGGCGAAGATCAGCGCCTCGGTCCATTCCCGGATGGATTTGTTTTTGATGAACCGTTCAAGATTGATGATTTTTTTCATGTCCAAGGGGTCTCAAGGTTGTGGTTCTGTTTATAAGATTTCAGGGCCGATGACAAGCAGTTCTAGCTCCTTCGCCGTTTAAACAGAAGGGCCAGGGTGTCTTGCAATTCTTCGTGGACCACCAAGGCGCAAACGCTCAGATAAACCAAAACCCCGCCCAAGCTGGCCAAGAAAAAGGCCGGTGCCGCTCCCCAGGGCAAGAGGTAGGACCTCACCCAGACCAAAAACCCAAAGAGCACCAGACTGGCGGCCAAACTTTTGGCGAAACTCAAGGCCAGCCGCTTCTCCCAGAGCCAACCGAACCCCAGCTGCCCCACAAAGGCCCAAAGCAACAGCAGCTGGACCATTTGGCTCAAGCTGGAGGCCAGGGCGATGCCCCGGTGGCCCATACTGGCCGAAAGGCTGTAGGCCCCCAAAAGGTTCACCACCACCACCACCAGGGAGATGGCCACCGTGATTTTGATCCGCCTCGCCCCCTGGTAGGCGGTCAAAAGGATCCGGTTAAAGGCAATAAACACCAGCCCCAGGATATGCAGGCGCAAAGCCCCGGAGGTCATCATCAGGCTTACCAAGTCAAACCTGCCCCGCAGGAACAAGGTGGAGACCAGCTCTTCACTCAACGCCAAGGTCAAAGCGGTTACCGGCAGGGTGACAAAAGCAACGATTTTTAGGGTCCGGTTCAGCTGCCGGGCGACCAAGGCCGGTTCTCCATCAATGAAATGGCCTGAAAGTTTGGGCAGGATCACCGTGGTGATCGACACCACCAACACCCCCAAGACCAACTCCAACAGGCGGTTGGAAAAGGTCAAGGCGCTCAAGGACCCTTCGCCCAGAGTGGTGGCGATCAGGTTGCTGATCAGGATGTTGATCTGGTAGATCCCGACCCCAAAGATGGTGGGGACGATCAGGACAAAGACTTCCTTGATCTTGGGGTCGTACCAGGGGCTTTTAAAGAGCCGCAGTCCCCGTTTGTAGAGGATCGGCATTTGGAACAACAGCTGGGCGAGCCCCCCGACCATCACCCCCAAGGCAAAAGGCAGGGCGGGGTTTTCAAAAAAACCGGCCAGCCCCAGGGCCACCGAGATGATGGCCAGATTCAGCCACACCGGAGTAATCGCCGAAACCCAAAAGACCCCCAGGCTGTTGAGCACCCCTTGGGCAACGGCGGCCAAGGAAATCAGGATGATGTACCCGAACATCACCCGGGTCAAGAGCACGGTCACCACCAAAGGCTCCCCGGTGAACCCGGCGGCAAAAAAATGGCTGACCAGAAAATCCGCCTGCCACAAAAAGAGCGCCGTCAAAACCACCAACAGCAAGGTCAAGGCCCAAAAAAAGCTCCGGGCAAAGTCCAGCGCCCTTTGGCGACCCTCCTTCTTGTCCACCGCACAAAAAACCGGGATAAAGGCGTTGGACATCGCCCCTTCGGCGGTCAGGCGGCGGAAGAGGTTGGGCAGGGAAAAGGCGAGCGCAAAGGCATCGGCGTAAAAGCTGGTCCCCAAGGCCCAGGCCCCGACCATCTCCCGGACCATTCCGGCCACCCGGCTGAGCAGGGTGATCAGGCTCACCGTGACGGTGGAGCGCAACAGGCTTGTCTTTTTTGGGTTGGCCAAGGTCAGGGGGAGGTTGGCTGTTTTTTTTCAAGAGACCGCCCCCAATCCATATCCCCCTCCAGGGGCTTTTGCCAGCCTGGACTTTAAAAAAAGACGATCGACTCCCCCGGTAGCCCCCAAGAATGGTACGATTCTTTCTTTCCCAAGAGCCCAAAGCACACTCTCCAATCCTTAGGCTACTATGCAGGTAAAGAAGTACATCGCCAACGACATGCAAGAGGCGGTCAGGATGATCAAGGAGGACCTCGGTTCTCGGGCGGTCATTCTTTCGACCCGCAAGGTCCGCAAAGGCAGCGGTGCCTTTGGTCTCTTCGGAAAATATGTTTTGGAGGTCACCGCCGCCAAGGACGAGGAAAAACAAAAACCTGCCCCCAAAAACTTCGATGGACTTGCCAACCGCCAGACCGGCTATGCCCAGTCCTCGGCCTCCGAGCCGCCGTCCCCACCAGAACCAAAGAGGGAACCGATGAGAACCGCCGGCCCCACCGCTTATGCGGGTCTGCAAGAAGACATCAGCGAACTGAAGGATTTGGTTTCCGACCTCAGAAAAGGGGTCCGCCGGGAAGTCAGCGACGAGGCCAACGTCGGGCACCTACGCTACGAAATCCACGAACTCAAACAGTTGGTCGGCCAGCTGGTCAACCAGTCGGGAGAGCTGCGCAAGGACGACCTGCACGAAAACCTGATCGCCTTGTACCAGCAGCTTTGCTTTAACGGGGTGGAAGAAAAGTTTGCCCGCAAGCTCGCCGAAGAGGTGCAAAAAAAAGTACCCAAGGAGGAGATCGACAACTTCTCTTACGTCAAGATCTACTTGGCCCGGATGTTCATGCAGGTCCTCAAGATCGATGCGGAACCCACAAAAAAGGACAGTAAATTCAGCCCCAAGGTGTTAACCTTCTTAGGCCCCACCGGAGTTGGAAAAACCACCACCTTGGCCAAGATCGCCAGCGCCGAGAAGATGAGAAACCCCAAGCTCAAGATCGGCCTTTTGACCATCGACACCTACCGGATTGCGGCGGTCGCCCAGTTGCAGGAATACGCCAGGATCATCAAGGTCCCCTGCAAGGTGGTCAACGAGCCGGGGCAGCTCCAAGGGGTGATCGAAGAGTTCCGGGACATGGACCTGATCCTGATCGACACCGCCGGGCGGAGTCAACGGGACGAGATGCAGATGGGGGAATTGCGGGACTTTTTTAAAAGTTACGACGAATTCAAGAACATCCTGGTTTTGAGCTCCACCACCAAAGATGCAGACTTGGTCGAGATCACCAAACGGTTTTCCACCGTTCCGCTTTCGGGGGTGATCTTCACCAAGCTGGACGAATCTACCAACTACGGTTCGGTTTTTAACCATGCCATCCGTTTTAAATTGCCCCTGACCTACCTGACCACCGGCCAAAACGTGCCTGACGACATTGAACCGGCCAGCCGGGAGCGGTTGATCGATCTGTTGCTCAACATCTCGGGCGAGGTCGCCGACCTGAAGGTCTAAAAAGGGAGGTTGATTTTTTTCTTGCTCCCGAGTTTAATGGACCCAGGCTAATCATGCCTCCAGCACCAGCAATACAAAGCCCATGAGAGATCAGGCCGCCAGTCTTAGGGACAAGTTCAAGGAAGCGCCCCCGGCCAGAGTCGGGGCGGGCGGTTCGGTACGTTCCTTGAGTTTTACCAGTGGCAAGGGCGGAGTCGGCAAGACCAACATTGTGATCAACATGTCGATCCAGTTGGCCAAGCTCGGCAAAAAAGTCCTGCTCCTTGATGCCGACCTTGGGTTGGCGAACATCGACATCATGCTCAATCTGGTCCCTCAGTTTACCATCGAGGATGTCCTGACCGGGAAAAAGGAGATCAACGAAGTGATCCAGATTGGTCCGGCGGGGATCCACGTCCTGCCTGCCAGTTCGGGGATCAGCGAGATGAGCGAGCTGACCGGGGACCAGCAGATGTCCTTGATCCGGGAACTGAGCAACCTCAAGGATGCCTATGACTACATCCTGATCGACACCGGGGCGGGGATTGCCAGTTCGGTGTTACGGTTTAATGCCGCCGCCGACGAGATCTGTGTGGTCACCAACACCGAGCCTACCGCCATGACCGATGCCTACGCCTTGATGAAAATCATGGCCACCAAGTATCAGGTCAAGCGGTTTAACCTGATCATCAACCAAGCCTCCAGCATGCTCGAAGCCAAAGGGGTGCACGAGAAGTTGGTTTCGGTGTTTAACCAGTTCCTGCCCGTGGAATTGATCCTGACCGGCTTCATTCCTCGGGACCCCAACATCTCCAAGGCGGTCAGGAGCCAGACCCCACTATCGGTGCTCTACCCCAACAGCCCGACGGCCAAGGCCTTTTACCTCTTGGCCAAACACATAGATGCCAACCCCGGCCAAGGACCCGACCCGGACCGGCCCAACTTTTTCCAACGTTTGGGCTTATGGAAAAAACGCTGATCTCGCTTGCGGCTGAGACCACCCCTGTGTCCTGCACCGCTTTCTAAAGGGGGTGCCCCAGTCGGCCTGCCCGGCTCGGCCTCCAACTCCCGCTAAAACTCCACAAAGTCCTGTCAATTTTCAGACAAACGTTGTTCTATTTCCGTCAATTTGTCGCTAAAACTACAGCTTTAGAGGAGGCTAATAATTTTTATATTTCTGTTTTTTAAGGTGAAATAAAATTATCCCCCCTTTCAGCCCAGTTCTTGAAGGTTTCACTCAGCCGAGGCTTGGCGGTCTTTGAGGCGCAAAACCCCATCTGGTGGTACCGATGAATGTAGGGATAATTTCGACTCTCCCAAAGGAAGAAGAAAACGCAACCCAACATTTGGTCCGAGGCATCGAATCTACCGCAGGCAGCGCCACGAGGTTCAACCAAAACCTTGCCCGCATCATCAGTCAGATGAACATGCTTTCCCTCAACGCCCTGATCGAGGCAGCCAACTCGGGCAGCGCCGGGCGGGGTTTCGCTATTGTTGCCCAAGAGATGAAGAAGCTGGCCGAGTCCATCCAAGGGGCTTCTACCCAGTTTACCGGCGACGTGATCCAAAACCTCCAGTCTCGGGTCCAGGAAAGTTACCAGATCGACACCCAGGTCCGTGGGGAAAGGTTTGCCGATCTGGCCTTGAATCTGATTGATGTGATCGACCGCAACCTTTACGAACGGACCTGCGATGTTCGCTGGTGGGCTACCGATGCCGCCGTGGTCGGTGCCAACCTGGACCGGCAATTGGCTTCCAACCGGTTGGGGGTGATCTTGGATTCTTACACCGTCTATGAAGACATCTGGCTGACCGACCTCGAAGGCAACGTAATCGCCAACGGCAGGCCCGATCTTTATCCGGCGGTAGGCCGCAACTGCGCCAAGGAAACCTGGTTCCAGGAAGCGCTGCACACCAAGTCCGGGGCCGACTACGCCGTAGGTTCGGTCCATGCCAACGACAGCCTCGCCAAAACCGTGGTGATCCCCTACGGCACGGCGGTGCGGGAAGCAGGATCGGAAACCGGTAGGGCCATTGGGGTCATCCTGGTGATGATGAACTGGGCCAAGCTTGCCAACGGTGCAATTGAAGGGGTGCGTTTGACCGAAGCAGAAAAGCGAAACACCCAATGCTTCGTAGTGGACAAAAACGGGGTGATCTTGGCCCCCACCGGCATTGCGGGGTTTTTGATCGAAAGGATTGAGGTGGATACTTCCAAGTCCCAAGGGTACTCCCTGGTCCACAACCAGTTGTTGGCCCAGGCCCTCACCCCCGGTTTTGAGACCTACCGGGGGCTGGGGTGGCGGGCGGTGGTCCGCCAAAGGCTTTAACCTGAACCTTCCTCCTCCTGCAGGCGAGTTGGCTCTTCCGGGGTTGGGTCGTCTTTTTTGCCGAGGCCGCTCCTGGCTGCCAAAATTGCCTTCACCTTTTCTTCGTACAAAGGGTGGTTGGTCCCCAGCCACCGGTCCCAGCTGTTAAAATACAAGCCATAGTTGCAGTTAAATTCCCCATGGTGCATCCCGTGGTGGGTGGCGTTGTTCAACAGCCGCAACCCCCACCGGCCCAAAAGTCCGCTCGGGTACAACTCCACCCCCAGGTGGCCGATCACGTTCATGACCGTCATGAACCACAAAAAAGCCAAGACCGTCCAAGGGTGCAGCGGAAACAAACACAAGGCCAGCGGCACCACCCAAGACAGCAAAAAGGCCTCGACTGGGCCAAAGGCGAAGCTTGCCCAAGGGGTCGGGCGGCGGAATTGGTGGTGCCGTTGGTGGACCCAATACCAGTTTGGCCGGTGCATCAACCGGTGGAGCCAATAAAAATAAGCATCATGAAAAAAGACCAGCAAAACCAAGCTGAAGACCAGGTACCCAGGTCCGTACCGGTGGACTTCCCGGTACAGTTGGGTATAACCTAACCTGGTCCAAGAAAAACCAACCACACCGGTAAACCCAAAGACCCAAAAGGTCACTAGGGACCAGCCGAATTCTCGGAGCTTTTGTCCCGTCGGGGGGCCATCGGGGTAGATGCGGACTGGATGGAGCCTTGCCCCCTTCCAGACCAAGAGGGCTTGGGCCAAACCGGCCACCAACAGGTAACGGGCAAAAAAGAAGAGCCCCTGAAGAATTAAAACCTTCAGCCAAAACAAAGGCCAAGGATCGGACCAGGACCAGACACCCATCGTTTTCCCCAAAACGGACAAAAAGGAACGAAGTCAGGGTACAGCAAACCGCTTCCTTTTGCAGCCAGTAAAAACACTTTTTCCCGGTCCCTTTGACCGGCCCAAACCGAGCCCAACCTCTGCACCCGGATGGACGGATGTCCCTAGCCCCAAGGTTAAAAACCGATCCCCCCCAGTTGCGACTGGTAGGCCTGCTGCTGCTCTGCCTCTGGGGCTTTCCCTGGGTGTCGGTGGCCCAAGGGGCGGAGCAGGTGGCCATTGGGGTGCTGTCCTACCGGTCCAAGGCCGAAACCCTGGCCCAGTGGGAGAAAACCGCCCTTTACCTCTCCCAGGCACTGCCGGAATACCGGTTCAAGATCTGGCCGCTGTCTGCCGCCGAGCTTGAGGAAGGCTGCCGTTCCGGGGTTTTGGACTTGGTCTTGACCAACCCGGCCCACTACATTTCGTTGGAAGTCCAGTCTGGGGCCTCTCGGATCGCCACCTTGCAACGGCAGGAAGCAGGGGCCCCCTTGGGCCAGTTCGGGGCCGTGATTTTTACCGCCAAAGCCACCAAGATCAAGTCCCTAGAGGAGCTGAAGGGCCGCCTCTTGGTCGCCGCTAGTCCCGAATCTTTGGGCGGCTATCTGGCCGGGTTGGAGCTGTTGGTGGACCAGGAACTGGATCCGGCCCAGGACCTGGGCGGCCTTCGGTTTACCGGCATGCCCCAGGATCTGGTGGTGACCGCCGTGCTCAGCGGCTCCGCCGATGCCGGAATCGTCCGCACCGGGGTGCTGGAGAAGATGGCCCAACAAGGCCGAATCAGGTTGGAACAGGTAGTGGTCTTAAATCCCCAAAAGTCCGCTGGTTTCCCTTACCTTTTGTCTTCCCCCTTGTATTCCGAATGGCCCTTGGCCAAACTGCCCCGGCTGCCGATGCCGCTGGCCAAACGGATTTTGGTGGCCCTGTTGACCCAAGAAACCCAAGCGCCGGGATCCTTGGGTCCCGAGGTCTCCGGTTGGCTCCCGGCCCAAAACTACCAGGAGGTCCACCGGTTGCTCAAAAAGCTCCAACTGGGCCCCTACCGGCAGTCCGGGGAAGTCTCGTTGCGGGCCTTTGCCCAGACCTACCGGTGGCAATTGGTCTTGGGCCTGATGGTGCTTTTGCTGGTCTTGGGTTTTGCTTGGAAAAACTTTCTGGTCACCTTGCGGCTCAAACGGGAGATCAACCGGCGGCGCAAGACCGAACGCAACCTGGAAAGCGCCAAACTGGATGCCGAACGGGCCAACCAGAGCAAGAGCCTGTTTTTGTCGAACCTCAGCCACGAACTGCGCACCCCGATGAACGGGATTTTGGGCCTTTCCTTGTGGCTTAAGGAGACCGAGCTGGACCGGGAGCAAAGGTCCAGTCTGGCTCTGCTGACCCAGTCGGCCCAAGGCCTGATGGCAGTGATTGATGAACTGCTGGACTTTACCCAATTGGAACAAGGCCAGATGGTGCTCCGGCCCGAAAACTTCGATTTGGCAAAAACTCTCAACAACCTCAAGGACCTGTACGGGATCGAGGCAGAGGCCAAGGGACTGTTGCTGACCCTGAGCCTTGACCCCAAGCTTCCCGTTTGGGTCAGGGGGGACAAAAACCGGTTGGTCCAGGCCCTGGGCTGTCTGCTGGCCAACGCACTCAAGTTCACCAAAGCCGGGGGGATCAAATTGACCGCCCAAACCCAGGACTCCGGGTTGATCTCCCTGGAGGTCGCCGATACGGGAATCGGGATCAACAAGGAACAGCAGGCCTTGATCCTGGCTCCCTTCGCCCAGGTGGACCGCTCGGCCACCAAGGCCCAAGGAGGGGTGGGGTTGGGCCTGACCTTGGCCCAACGGTTGGCCCGGTTGATGGGCGGCGAGCTGACCTTAACCAGCGCCCTGGGCCAAGGCAGCCGTTTTGTCCTCACCCTGCCCTTGCCCGCCGCCTCTGCTCCCGAGCTGCCGCAACCCTTGGAACCGCCCAACCTTTTGGGCAAACGGCTCTTGTTGGTCGAAGACAACCAAGTCAACCGCAAGGTGATGCAAAAAGTCTTGGAGAAAACCCAGGCCTCGGTCCAAGAGGCGGTCAACGGTCAAGAAGCGGTGATCCTGCTCCAGCAAAAGCCCTTTGATCTGGTACTGATGGACCTGCAAATGCCGGTTTTAGATGGGCTTTCGGCGATCAAGCTGGTCAGGAGTGGTGCTTCCCAGGCGCTCAACCCCCAAATCCCCATTGTCGCCCTGACCGCCAATTCCTTGGTCGATGGCAAAAAAGAAGCCTTCACTGCTGGGGTCAACGACTACCTCTCCAAACCGGTGAACGCCCAAGCCCTCTACGAGGTACTGCGTCGTCACCTGTCCTAATAGGCCCTTACCGAATGGGCACGGCCCTTGCTTTTCAGAGGAAACAAAAACCCATTCCCTTGGAACCGGGAACAAAGGCGACAAACAGCGATGTTAAACCCATACCTCCAACAAGCGAAGCCCAGCAAAGAAGAGGTGGTGCTGCAATATGCACCCCTGGTCAAGCACATCGCCAACCGCTTGGCCGCCCGCCTGCCCGAAGGGGTCCAGCGGGACGACTTGATCCAGGCGGGGATGATCGGACTTTTGGAAGCCGCTGAGAAGTTTGACCCTACCCAAGGCAACCAGTTTAAGACCTACGCCGAACACCGGATCAAAGGGGCGATGCTTGATGACCTCCGCTCGGTGGACTGGATTCCCCGGTCGGTCCGGGACAACTCCTCCAAGCTCGAAAGGGCCTTCACCAGCCTGAGGGCCAAAAACATCGACCACCCCAACGACAAACAACTGGCCGAAGCCTTGGAAATGCCGCCCAAGGAGCTGCCAGAGTTTTTGGAAAAGGCTCGGCCCATTCCCCTGCTTTCCTTGGAAGGTCTCTCGCCCCACACCGATGACGACGACATGGACATCCTGGACACGGTCAGCGACCCGGATGCCCAAGACCCCTCCCAATCCCTGTTGGGCAACGAAGCCCAAGAGCGCCTCGCCGCCGCCATCATGAAGCTGCCCGAGAAGGAGCAGATGGTGCTGTCTTTGTACTACAACGAAGAGCTGAACCTCAAGGAAATCGGCGCCGTCCTCGACCTCACCGAATCTAGAGTCAGCCAACTGCGCACCAAAGCCATTGGTATGCTGCGGGGGCTGATGGGGGAGGAGTAGGCTTTTTTAGGCCTTCGTTTCCCCGGTTTGATTTTCCCTCTCGTTTGCCTCCCTTGTTTTATCCAAGGTTCCTCCTAGACCTTAGTGCCGATTCTTTGGTATCTTGCGGAAAGCCTGCTTGGTGTGGGCGATTTTTCAAGATTCCAATTTTCTGCCTATGAGGAACTATGCGGATTGATGAAGCAATCAAAGAACCAAAAGAAGATCTTTTGGACCGAGCTCCCTTGGCCGAGCGACTGGCTGCAGCGGTTTTGGCGGCAGGAGAAGGGGCCAGTCTGGTGGTAGGGGTCACCGGCGCTTGGGGGACCGGGAAAAGCTCTTTTTTGAATCTGCTCAAAGGCAGTCTGAAAGAAAAGAAAGAAGCCTTTGAGAAAGACGGGAAAAAGCTGGCCCTCTTGGAGTTCCAACCTTGGCACTATGCCAACCAAGACCAACTGATCGAACAGTTTTTCCGGGCCTTTCGGGCAGGAGTGTTAAAACAGGGAGAGGGCGAGTCTAACCAAAAAATTGCCAAGCTGTTAGAAGCATTGAGTGTTGCGGTTAAGCCCCTGGGAGAGTCTCATTCGTTGGTCAAGCTGGCCATCAGTGGCATAAAGGGCCTCTCCAAAGCGTTTGGTGCACAAGAGCCTCTGTCGGTCGAAGCGGCCAAAGCAGGAATCGCTTCGGCTATCCGAGACAACAAACTCAAGCTGGTCATTTTTATTGATGAGCTGGACCGGTTGAACTTCACCGAGATCAACCAGATGTTCCAGTTGGTCAAATCCCTGGCCGACTTTCCCAATACCGTTTATGTCCTTGGGTTTGACCGTGAAGTGATTGAACAGGCCTTGGAGAGTTCTCAGCCAGGATTTGGCAAAGGATACCTGGACAAAATCATCCAGATGCCCTTCCCCTTGCCCGCACTCGGCAGGGTGCAAATCGACAAATTCCTCCGTGATGGACTACAAGCCACCTGCAAGAGCCACCAGATCGATTTGGAGAAACTTTGGCAAACAGAGCGATTTGATAGCTACGACAGTCTGCAACTGGACCGGCAGTTTAAGACCCTCCGGGGTCCCATCAAGTTGCTCAACCGGCTGGACTTTGCCTTGGGTGCCCTCAGGGAGGAAGTGGACCTGTTGGACCTGATTGGGATTTTGGCGCTGGAAATCCTCGTCCCGGAAGTACATGCCAAGATTCAGGAACATCCAGAACTGTTTTGGGAGCCAGTACGTGGGGAATGGGAAACACAGCTTTCGTATAATGAGGTTGAGCCTGAGACAACACGGTATCAAACCAACCTAATTGACTTATTGGGAAGTAATTTTAGAAAAGAAACCAACTACTTTTCCTTAGCAGAACTTTTCCCGCGCATCAGTTCTGACTATAGTTTTCAAGACATAAGCAGTAGGCGAAAAGAGGCCATCCAAAACAACCGAATCAGTGCTCCAGAGCATTTTAACGCATATTTTAACCTGTCGCTCTCCCCAGGGCAGCTGACCAGCGGTCTTGTGTCCCGCATTTTGGAGGACGGAAAAGACTGGGAGGGTATTACCGAACGAATGCTCCAGTTGGTAGCGCCACAAAGATATACGGATTTCCCGAACTTTCTTTTGGACTTTGTGGACCAACTCCCGATGGAATCGGTTGAACCCTTGTTAAAGGCTTTTTTAAAAGCCAGTGAAACCCTGTTCCCAACCCGCTTTGATGAAGGCTGGACCTACTCTAGCGGTGATCGGTTGGTTTTGGGTTTGTTAAAAAGAGAAAAGGACCAAAAGTCTCGGTCAGACCTTTTGCTGCGGTCGATAAACAGTGCCAAGGTCGAGCTGAGCCTCTTGATCAGCTTAACTAGAGATTTTGCTTTAGAAGAAAAAGAGGCCAGCAACCGGCCTGTTGAGGAACGGACCTTGAGCCCATCGGCTCTAAAAGAAATAAAGCGAATTGCCATACAAAAAATCAGTGAACTTGCCCAATCGGATGGGTTCCCTACCGATTTTGGAGCTCAAGTTTTGATTTGGTCTTGGGCAAAGTGGGGTGATGACCAAGAGCAGGACAAGCTTCGAGAGTATTGTCTTAAAACAGTCCAAACGGAAGTGGGCTTAAGCCTGATCGCCAACTGTTCACTTGGACAGCCAATTTTCGACCGCACTGACAGATTTGGTACAAGGCAAATAGAGGATGGAAAGTTAGAAAGTTTTGTCCCCCCAGCCGTCTTTTTGGAGAGAGCCCAAGCCTACCTCGACTCCCACGAACCTACCGCACCGGACTATGTTTTGTTGCAGGACTATGTGGACCGGGCCGGACAAAAGCAACTCAACCTGCCTCAAAATACCCCGTCAGCATCACCACATCCTTAGGGCCGAGGCCGGGGACTTGGGCGAGTTGGTCGGGGGTGGCGGATTCGAGGGCTTGGAGGCTGCCGAAGTGTTTGAGCAAGGCGGCCCGTTTTTTGGGGCCGATGCCTGGAATGTCTTCGAGGCTGGACTTGACCGCCGCTTTGCCCCGGAGCTTGCGGTGGTGAGTGATGGCAAAGCGGTGGGCCTCGTCCCGGATCCGTTGCAAAAAGAACAGGGGGCTGCTGTTTTTCCGTAAGGGGATCGGGTTTTTCCGGTTGGGTTTGACTACATATTCAAAGTCCTCCTCCGGGTTGTGCCCCGCTTCCCCTGGGGCCACGGGGGCAGGTCTTTGGGCTTCCAGGTCCCCTGAATCTTCCCCGGCTGGGTCCCGGCGCTCTTGTTCCTCCCGGTTTGGCTCCGGTGCTGCTTGGGTTTCCAGGCTCCCAGGCCGTTCTTCCGCCCGGTCCTTTCGTTTTTGGTCCTTTGCCTTTTCGGAGCGCCCTTTGGCGAGGCCGATCAGGTCGGTGGTTTCCAGGTTGACCCCGAGGCCGGTCAAAATGCGGATGGCGCTGTTCAGCTGCCCCAATCCCCCGTCGATGATGATCAAGTCCGGCCAAGCGCCGCCTTCTTCTAAGAGCCTACCGTACCTACGGGTCAAGACCTCTTCCATGCTGGCAAAGTCGTTGGGTCCCTCCACCGTTTTAATCTTAAAAATTCGGTAGTCCGACTTGAGGGGCTTGCCGTTTTCAAAGACCACCATACTGGCCACCGAATGTTTGCCCATCAGGTTGGAGATGTCGAAACACTCGGCCCGGACCGGGCTGCGGGTCAGGTGCAGGTGGTTTTGGACCTCTGCCAAAATCTGTTCTTCCGCCTGCGCCCCGGCGAGCCTTTGCTTGAGGTTCTCCTCCCCGTTGCGGGTGGCCATTTCCAGGAGCCTGAGCTTGTCCCCTCGCTGGGGGTTGAGGATCGTCACCTTCGATTCCCGGCGGATGGAGAAGTATTCTTCCAGGATCAAAATGTCGTCGTTGACTTCAGGGAGCAAAATCTCTTTGGGCAGAGGTTTTTCCCCGGCGAAGTAGAGCTTGGTCAGGGCCGCCCGGAGGAGTTCCTGGTCCGAGTACAGGCCCCCTTCCTTAAAAAACAAAAAGTCGTCTGAAAGCAGGATGCCACCCCTCACAAACAGCACCTCAACCCCGGCAAAGCCCCCTTGCCGGACCAGGGAGAGGATGTCCCGGTCGATCCGTTCTTTGCTCAAAACCTGCTGTTTGGTGAAGGTCCGTTCCAAGGAGCGGATTTGGTCCCGTAGGGCCGCGGCTTCTTCAAACCTCATTGCTTCGGAGCGTTTTTGCATCTCTGATTGCAGCTGTTTGAGCAGTTCCTCATAGTTGCCCTTGAGCAGCCAGACCACTTTTTCCACCAATTTGCCGTACTCCTCCACCGCCACTTGGCCCGAACAGGGGGCGAGGCATCGTTTGAGCTGGAAGTTGAGGCAAGGTTTGTAGGTCTTGCTGCCGTCCAGCTCCATTTTGGATTGCCGTAAGGGGAAGAACCTCCTGATCGTGGCCAGGGCTTCACGGGCGGTGCGGACCGCCACATAGGGGCCAAAGTACAAGGCCCGGTCCTTTTTGGGGTTACGAACCAACGACAACCGGGGAAAAAGTTCTCCAACGGTCAACCGGAAGTAGGGGTAGGTCTTGTCGTCCTTGAGCTCAACATTGTACTTGGGCCGGTGGGTCTTGATCATCTGGTTTTCCAGGATCAGGGCCTCAATCTCGTTTTTGGTGACGATCCAAGCCAAGTCTTTGATCATCGGCACCAGTGCCACAATCCGGGGGTCCACGGCGGCACGGGGGGTAAAGTAGCTTTTGACCCTTTTTTTCAGGTTCTTGGCCTTGCCAATGTAGATGATCTTTCCCTTGCCGTCCAAAAAACGGTACACCCCCGGCTCATCGGGCAGGAGTTCCAGTTTTTGTTGCGCTTGGGTCAGGCTGGTTTGGTCCATCAAGGGGCTTTTGGGCTTGTCTGTGCAGCAATGAACGGTTAAGGTGGTTCGCCGGTCTCCCAAGGGGGAGAGTACTTGAACCCAGGCACTAGCTCAAGGGCCACCTCCAATCTTACCACCTCATGAAGGATTTGTTCGTAACCTGTTTGGACTTGGAAGGGGTACTGGTCCCTGAGGTCTGGATCAACGTCGCCAAAAAAACCGGGATCGAAGAACTGAAACTCACCACCCGAGACATCACCGACTACGACAAGCTGATGGGCATTCGTTTGGGAGTGATCGAAAAACACGGCCTGACCCTCAAGGACATCCAAGGGGTGATCGCCACCCTTGACCCTTTTGAAGGGGCCTTGGAGTTTTTGGACTGGCTCAAGGAGCGTTCCCAGGTGGTGATCCTCTCGGACACCTTCATCGAGTTCGCCAAGCCTTTGATGACCAAGCTGGGGATGCCCACGATCTTTTGCCACAGCCTGAGCCTGGACGGACAAGGCAAGATCGCCAATTACCACCTGCGGATCAAGGACCCCAAACGCAAGGCGGTGCAGGCCTTCAAAAACCTGAATTTTAAAACCGTGGCTGCCGGGGATTCCTTCAACGACCTTTCGATGCTCGAAGAAGCCCACCAGGGAATCTTCTTTCGCCCTCCAGCCGCCATTGCCGCCCAATACCCCCAGTATCCGGTGGTCCAGGACTACAATGCTTTCCGGCAGGAATTGCTCAAAGTCCTCCCCGAACCCTATTGAGGGAACATGGGCCCAATCGCTAGGCTCTTTGGCCAGCCGCATCGGCTTTACCTCGCTACGGCGGGGCTTTTGCTGGTGCTGCCGCTGTTGTGGTGGGGAGGGTACCTTTACTTCCGGCTGACCCTGCCGCTGGCCTACAAGGCCAACCCCCTGGCGGTCCACGGGTTTGGGCTGCTGTATGGGGTCTTCCCGATGGCCGCCTTGGGTTTTTTGTTCACCGCCTTTCCCCGTTGGACCGGGACCCTAGACCAGCTCAACCAAGCCTACCTTGGCCCTTGGTGGGCCTTGACCGTGGGTTCGGGGTTTTATTTTGCCCAGCTTTGGATCGGCGAACCTTGGGGGCGGATCGGGGCCTTTTTGCTGTTCGCCGGGTTGCTTTGGGCGCTGATGCATCTGGTGCGGCTGTTTCGGGCCGGTCAGGGATTTGAAAAACGGCAACCTGGATATGTGCTGTTTGCCTTGTTTTTGGGGGTGGTGGGGAGTCTGTTTTCCCTGGCCCACCAGTTGGCCCTAACCCCTCAAACCTACCAGTTGGCCTTGTCCTTAGGGGTTTACGGCTTTTGGCCGCTGTTAGTCTTGTCGATCAGCCACCGGTTGGTCCCCTTTTTCACCCAAAGCCGGATGGGCGACCTGGGGCTCAAAAGTTACCCCCAAAGTTTGCCCCTGTGGACCCTAGGTTTTTTGCTGAAGGCCCTGGGCCAGATGACCGACCGCCAAGAGCTGTGGATTTTGAGTGACAGCCTGCTTTTGGTCGTGACCTTGGTGCAGTTTTGGGGCTGGAAGGTCTGGCTGCCAAAAAAAGAAGGGATGTTGAGTTACCTTTACCTCTCCTTGTACTGGCTGCCGGTTTGTTTAGGCTTGGGGTTTTGGGCGGGGGTGGACCGGTTTTTGGGCGGCTACAACCAACACCTGAGCTTGGCCGGGCTCCACGCACTGACCATCGGCCTTTTGGCCGGGATGTTGCTGTCTATGGCCAGCCGGGTTTACCTGGGCCATTCAGGCCAGCCGGTCCGGGCCAATGGGTTCACTCACCTTTGTTTTTTCTTTCTCCAACTGGCCGCCCTCTCCAGGGTGGGCCTGGAATTGGGGATGGATGGGGTTCCGGGTTTGGTGACTTGGATCTGGTTGCCCGTGGTCTTTTGGCTGCTTTGTTTTGGCCCTTGGGCCTTGAGATTTTTGCCTCTATCCTTTAAACCAGAGGGAAACGAGCCTAACCGCTAGGCCCTTTGCTTCTCCTTTTCCCGAGCGTCCCATGACCCCTAAAGCCTTTGCCGAACTCCTTGCCCAACGGTTGCTGATCATCGATGGGGCGATGGGCACCATGATCCAGAACTACCATTTTGGGCCGGAGGTTTATGGCGGAGAGGCCTACCAGATGCTGGGGGACCTTTTGGTCTTTTCTCGTCCCGAAGCGGTCAAGGCGGTGCACAAGGCCTACTTTGAGGCCGGGGCCATGGCGGTGGAAACCAACAGCTTTGGGGCCAGCCCCCTGCGCTTGGCGGAGTTCGACTTTTCCGGGCTCGACCTCAAGGAGTTCCCCCAAGAGTGGCACCAGATCGGCGGGTTGGGTCTGGAAGAACTGACCTTGCTGATGAACCGGCAGGCAGCCAAACTCGCCCAGGAAGCCTTGGCAGAATACAAAAACAGCTCCGGCTACGATGGCAGGCCGCTTTTGGTCTTGGGTAGTATCGGCCCCAGCAACTGGGTCCTTTCCCCGACCCACGCAGACCTGCACAAAGGGACCTTTGCCCAGATCGAAGACAACTTCCGCCTCCAGGTCAAAGGCCTGATCGAAGGGGGAGCGGATGTGCTGCTGTTTGAAACCCAACAAGACATGTTGGAGCTGAAGGCCGCCGTTTTTGGGGCCAAACAGGCAATGGCCGAAATGGGCAAGGAATTGGCAATCATCGCCCAGGTGACGGTGGACAAGTTCAGCAAGATGCAGATTTTTAATACCGATGTGGTGGCTGCCTTGACCACCTTGCAGGAAGTGGGCATCTCCGCCTTTGGGATCAACTGTTCCATCGGCCCCGACCTGATGGGGCCAACGGTCGAAAAGTTGGTCGCCCATTCCAAGATCCCCATTTCGGTGATCCCCAATGCTGGCCTGCCGGTCTCCGAAGGGGGCAAGACGGTGTTCAAGTTGAGCCCAGAAGACTTTGGTCGCTTTGTGGAGCCCTTTTACCAGATGGGGGTCAACATCGTCGGCGGCTGTTGTGGCACCAGCCCCGGCCACATTGCCGAGGTAGCCAAGCGGCTGCAAGGCAAAGCGCCAGTCCCAAGAAAACCGGTCACCCAGGTTTACCTCTCCGGCCCCCAACAGGCGATTGCCTTGGATTCCAGCGAATCCCTGATCCGCATCGGGGAGCGGCTCAACGTCCGGGGCAGCAAAAAGGTCCGGGACGCAGTGGAACGGGAAGGATCGATCGACCAGGAATCCCTGGAGGAAGTGGTCAAGGAACAGGTGGGCGACTTGGGGCTGGAGATCATCGATGTTTGTATGGATTCCAACCAGGTCAACACCGCCCAAACCTTAGTGGCGGTGGTTCGGGCCCAGTCGGTGGACTTCCCCGGGGCCATGTGTCTGGACAGCTTTGACGTGGAGGCCCTGGGCCAAGCGATTGAGGCCTATCCGGGCCGGCCGATCATCAACTCCATTTCCATGGAAGAATACGCCCCCGGCCTGGACAAGGTGGATGCGGTCTTGGCGGTGACCAAGGCCCATGCGCCTTTGTACATCGCCCTGACCACCGGCCCCAAGGGTCCGGCGGTGACCCAGGCCGAAAAGATCGACCTAGCCAAACAGATTTTGGACAAGGCGATCCAAAAACACGGCCAAAAGCCGGAACAATTTTTGGTGGACATCAACGCCTTCCCCATCGGTTCCGAATCGGAAGAGGGGATGAACTTTGCCTTGGAATCGATCCGGGCCATTCCGGGGATCAAGGCCCTGTATCCGGGGGTCAAAACCACCATCGGGGTGGGCAACCTGACCAACGGGTTGGCCAAAAAACCTTATATGCGTAAGGTTTTGACTTCGGTCTTTTTGGCCGAAGCAAGAAAAGCGGGTCTCGATGCAGCGATCGTCAACCCCCACCACTACGTCCCGGTCGAGTCCCTTGACCCGGTGGACCGAGAGTTGGGCCGCAAGGTGGTGCTGGAACGGGACATGGAGGCTTTCGCCAAGCTCGAAGAGATTGCCGCCCTCAAATCCGGCGGCCCGGTCAAGGCCAAGCCCAAGTACGAGGACTTTGAACCCGCCCAGGCGATTTGCCTGAAGATCAAGGAAGGCTTCAAGGAACGGAGCAGCGGCGAGGTCACGGTCGGCCCCTTTGTGTACCCCTACCAGGACAAAATCGTGGAGGACTGCGCCAAGGTGATCCAAGGGGGCATGGAGCCGTTGGTGCTGATCAATGACCACCTGATGGTAGCCATGGAAGAATTGGGTGCCGGTTTTGCCCAAGGGGAGGTGTCCCTGCCCCACCTGCTCAAGGCGGCGGACGTGATGAAACAGGTAATGGGCTTTTTGGAAGGGTACATCAAGTCCCGGCAAGGCCAGAGTGGGGCCATCCAGGTCAAGGGCAAGGTGGTGTTGGGGACGGTGTACCAGGATGTCCATAGCATCGGCAAAGACCTGACTAAAACCTTGATGGAAAACTACGGTTACCAAGTGATCGACCTGGGGGTCCAGGTGCCCTTGCAGGCCTTCATCGATGCCGCCAAGGAACATGGGGCCAAGATCATCGGCTGTTCCGCCTTGTTGGTCCAAACCAGCAACCACATGATTGCCCTGTCAAAAATGCTCGAAGAACAAGGGCTGGCCGAAGAGATCGACCTTTTGATCGGTGGTGCCCCGGTCAGCTTCCGCCACGCCGCCCAGGTCGCCCTGGCGGGCGGGGAGGACAGCGTCGAGATGCGACCCAACGTCTTTTACTGCGCTTCGGCGATGGACGGGGTCAACCTGCTGGGTCAGCTGTCCGACCCCCAACGGCGGGGACCGTTGTTGGCAAAAAACTTGGAACGGATGGAGTTGGCCCTGGACCTGGGCCACCGCCGGGCCCAAGCCCAGGCGGCCCAGCTGGAAAGCCTTTCTTTCCGAACGGTGGCCCCCAGAGCGGGGGCGGTGGACCTGGGCCTTTGTACCGGCCCCCGGACCTTCACCGTTCCTTTGACCCGGTTCAAGGAAAAGCTCAACAAAACCCTGCTCTTTACCCTCAACTGGAAGTACGGCGGCAAAGGGTCTTGGGAGAAAAAAGGGGTCCGGGAGGCGGAGCTTTTGGCCCAGTTGGACCATTGGTCCCAAAAAGCGGAGACCCAAGGCTGGATCACTCCGCAAGGGAGGTTTGGCCTCTTCCCCTGTCGGTCCTTGGGCAACGAGGTGGTGATTTACCAACCGGACGGCAAGACCGAAGCGGCTAGGTTGTCCTTCAACGACATTGTCGGCCAAGGGGGGCAAGACAAGACCAACGTAGCCCACTACTTCAACCCCCAAGGGTTGGACTGGATCGGCCTTTTGCTTGCGACCAGCGGCAACAAGGTGGAACCGGCCTTGGCCGAACTCAAGGGCCAGGACGGCGAATCCGCCTGGATGCTCCAGGGGCTCTCGGACCGAGTGGCCGAAGACATGGCTTCGGAGCTGAACCGTCTTTTGGAAGCCCAACTGGAGGCAAAAAGCAGCTGCCGCTACTCTCCCGGTTACCCGGCGATGACCAAAATCGAGCTGAACCGGCCGATTTTTGAACTCCTGGCGGCCCAAGAGATCGGGGTGAGTTTGACCGAAGGGTTTGAATTCTCCCCGACCGGAACCACGGCGGCAGTGGTTTGTTTCCACCCCGAGGCAGGTTACCACTAGTCTGGAGGCAGGGGATCGGGCTCAAGTGGGCAGGAAGAAGCAAAAACCGACCAAGGCAAAGTTCCCCCGTTGGGGCGCAGTTACTCGGTCTTAAACTTCATATCCGGCCCAAGAATGCTGTCGAGGGCCTTCCGGTTGATTTTCGGGTGGCCCTTTTCGTCTTTGGGGACCAAGTGGCCGTAGTGTTTTTCAAAGACCTGTTCCTTCGCCTTGGTCTGGGCGATTTGCTGGAAAAATCCCTTGATCTCCTCCACCGATTTCCCCAATACCTCCGCTTCTGCCTCAAAGAACTCCTCAAAGTCCTGGGGCCGATGCAATGTCTTGCCCCACTGCCGTTGGTGGGCCGTGACTTGGATCAGGGTGGTGGTGATTTTTTCGTTCAACGAAAGATATTCGTTGTAATAGGGGGCCAACCAGTCGGTGGGAATCAGGTTTTTGAAGGTTTCGTTGTCCATAGCAAATAAATTGACAGAAGATTAAACGGTCATGCCTCCCGTGATATTGCAAGAGGCACCACGCCGTAATTTTAGATAAAAACCTTTGTGATTACAACATTTATTCAAATATTCCTATGAAGCTCCGTGTCTTCTGCCTCTTCAGGGGGTACCCCTAGGGGGAGGGGGGTTTAAAACCTTACAAGCCCAATTGAGCCAGCGCTTTTTCGACCCCTTCCGCCCAACCTTCGGGGCCGGATTTTTCGGTAAATATCGTCCCCGGTTTGTCGAAGGCCAGCCTGGAACCCCTGGGGGGGGCCACCACTACGGGCAGGTCCACCTGGTTGAGCAGGTCCAAATCGTTGGGACCATCGCCAATACCAACGGTTTTAAGGGGCCGGGACTTGTCTTGGGCTTGGTAGTTAAAATTGATCCAGGTGACCGCCCCACCCTTGTCGGCCCGTTCGGAAATGACAAAATAAAAGCGCCCCCCCTTGACCAAACGGAGCCCACGCTCGGCCAAGGTGGCCTTAAAGTGGTCCAGCAATTCCGCCCGGTCCAGCCACACCAGCGCTTCGGAAGCGAGGCGGTGCTTGGCTTGGATCGCCACTTCCAAGGAAAGGCCGGTTTCCCGAGTCAAGTCGGGGATGGACATGTCGTCAAAACCCAAAAAAGAAAAGTCGTGCAGGTCCTTGAGTTCAATCAAGTGGTGCAGGATCGATTTGTAGTGCAGCCCCAGGTAATCCATCTTGACCTCGTGGTCCAAGGGGATCTTTTGGCCCTCAAAATAGCCGACCGGCGTACAAACCGCTCCGCCATGTTCGGCCGCAAAAGGATGCCGGTTGTTCATTTCCCGGCGTAGGTGCAGCATCTCGGGAGCGGTACGGGAGGAATTGAGGATCAAGGGAATCCCCAAGGCCTCCAGTTTTTTGATCATCGGCTTTGCGGCCTCGAAGCTGCCGGTTCGGGCTTCAAGCAGGGTCGCATCCAAGTCGGAGTAAAACAAAAGTCTTTCTGTTGGATTCAAGCTCACCGGTGCCACCCCCTAAAAAGTTAGTTATTTAAAACCGGTTCGGATCGAAACGATCCGCTGGTCGGCATCCAAAAAACCGCACCAGTCTGCCTGTTGGGGCATCTGTTCGAGCAACCTCAGACTGATCCCTTGGTAAAACATCATAAACCGGTCCAAAACCCCTGGCTCCAACATCGGTGCCGCACGGCCCGCTTTTTTCAGGTCCATTTCCTGGGCCTTTCTCCACTTGGCGACGATCGGCCAATCCGGGGCGGCCAAAAAGGCCCAAAGGCCCACTTGGGAAAAGAGCGGTTGGTAGGCTTCCAGTCGGGCTTCCACCCAGCTGCGCCAAACCCCTTGTGAGTCCTCCTGGGCCTCCAGGGCGTTGATCGGTTTCCGAGGCATCCCTTGGGGCTTGGCTCCTAAGCACCAGCCTTCAAAGATCACTAGGTCGAAGGGGCCCTTGAGTTCGGTGAACCCAGCCCGGTCATCCTTACTTTTGTCGAACCGAGGCACCACCACCGGCCCCCCGCCCAAGGCTGCGTGAATGGCCGCCTGCAACAAAACCAGATCATGGGTCCCCGGCACGCCCCTGGTGGCGGCCAAAGGGTGGACCTCCTGGCCCAAGGTCTTGCGTTCGGTTTGGGTCAGGTAAAAGTCGTCCAAGGACAGTACCAGCACCCTCAACCCCCGTTCGGCCATCAACAGCCGAGACAGGGCCTGGGCCAAGTTGGTTTTACCGCTCCCTTGGGCTCCCGAAAGGCCCATCAAAAGGGGCATTTTGGCTTGGTCGAGCGCTTCAAGCAAGGGCGTGCAAAACTTGGCATAACTGGCGGCACCGCCAAAACCTTGGGCTTCACGAATCTGGGCAAATTTTTCGGTTAGGTTCACTTTGGTCTTTTTCTGGTTGTTTCAGGGGAAATAAAGCTGCTGGATTTCCGAAAGCCACGCAGCGGCAAAACGATGTTTGTTGAGAAAATGCCGGAAGAGGGTTTTTTGTTCCAGCTGGGTTTCCAGCTTGTGGATCTGGTTTTGGCTCTCCGACTGGGCTTGTCTGAACTTTTCTTGGTACTGCCGTTCGATCTGCCCCCGTTCTTGGGGGCCTGCCTGTTCCAGTTCCTTGTTCAGGCTGAACCGAAGGTAGTCTTCCTGCTGTGCCAGCTCTTGGTTGGCGGTTTTGTAACGGTCCAAGAGGAGATAAATCTGGGGCTCGTCAATCAGGTAAGGTTCCTTGATCTCGATGTGAAAGAAGGGGTTCAGTGACACCTGCCGGGCAATCCGGTTCATCAACTCCGAACGTTCCATCGGCCCCGGAGGTGCAGCACGCAAGGCCCTGGCTTGGTCAAAAAACTGGCGCAGCCACAGCGGGTCGATTTTGATCCTGATCCCTTCGGGACTTTGGGCCAGCTCGACCCCAAAGGAGGTGGGCCGCAGCAGGATCGGGGCCGCTTCCTCCTCAAAGGCGATGATCACAAAGTTCTGGAACAACAAAAATCGGGTGGTCAAGCCGAACTGGGTGGCAAAGCCTTCAAAGTCGTTGCTTTCCAGCGCCAAACTCATCAAAAGCCGCAGGTTGGGCAAGTAATACCGGTCCCGCTTTTGTCCCTCCAAAGCCAGTTGCTTGGCCAGACTCAAGTCCCCGGACAAGGAGGCCCAGACGGCCTTTTGGTAATTCAGGTCCCGGTAGTTGGGGATCAGGGCCTCCAGGCGGTCCATCACCGGTTTCATCTGCTCCAACCGGCCCAGTTTGGCTTCCAGGTGCAGAAGGTCATCCAGGGTATAAATGTCGTTGGAGCTTTTGACCAGCTCTTCCATCTCTTGGGCTTTGCCCGGAGTTTCGGGCAGGTTGAGCAGGTTGTAATAGGCATTTTGTTTGGCCAGCCAAGGCAACAGCAGCAAGGCGGCCAGCCCCCACAAGGCGAGGTTGACCCAAGGCAGGGCTTTGGCCCGGAGCGCCGAAGCGGGGGCTGGACCGGCCACCTGGGCCTCCAAGGCCAACAAGGCGGCGGCCCCCAAGGCAAAGGGCAGTTCGGCAACGATCATCCGGGGAGCCACCTCCACCACTCCGTGGAGCACAAAGGCCAAGAGTCCGCCCCCCAGCCCCAAGGCCAGTTTTTGTGTCCCCAGGTCCGTAGCACCCAAGAAGGTGCGCCAAAAGGCCCGACCCAACCAAAATAACATCAACCCGTAGGCTAAAAGCCCCAACAGCCCCGCCTCCTCCAGGAACTCCAGCGGCTCCGAGTGGGCATGGTTGTAGCTCCGTTCCGGGTGGTACAGCCGGGTTTTTGGGTCCACGTAGGTAAAAAAGAGATTGTAGCTGCTGCCCAGCCCATGCCCCCAGACCGGAGCCGCCAGGACCGCATTGGTGGCCGCTTGCCAAGGGATGATCCGGCCGATCCAGGCTCGTTTGGAAAACAGCTGTTCAAACCGAGAGCCGTAAACCGGGTCGGGGGTCAGGCGGGAAACGTAGGTCGCCGCCGCAGCGCCGCCCAAAAGGGCAAGCCCGACCAGCAGCAGCAAAAGCTTCTTTTTGACCTTTTTGGAGGTCAACCGCAGCACAAACCCCAAGGCCAACAAAAAGGCCACCAACCCAAAGGTCACAATCGCCGCCCGAGACTGGGTCAACCACAAGGAAAGGCCACCGAGCAGAAACAGGCCGACAAACCATGGTCGCCCCTTGGTGACCCAGGCCTCCCCCTCCGCCGGGAGCCCCAAGACCAAAAAGAGCGGCAACATTTGGATCAGGTAGCTGGCAAAATAATTTCGGTGCCCAAAGCTGGCCTTGACCTCTCCGGCCAGCAGGTTTGGCGAATCCAAGATCCCCATCCCTTGGCCCAAGGCCCAAAGTCCGACCCACAAGAGGCTCACTCCCAGCCAACCGGTCCAGTCGGCCAGCGGTTTGGCCCTGGCCATTCCCTGGAAGGCGTAATAGCCCCACAACCACAGGACCAAGCCGGTTCCCAGCTCATAGGCAAAGTTGTAGTTTTCCGCAAACCCGCCCACCAAGGCTCCGGGCAGGGTGACCAGCACCGGCAGGGCCAATACAAAAAACAGCCCTTGGGGCCACAGCGGACCGTCCGCCTTTTGTTTGCGGCCCTCGAACCAAACCACCAGAGCCAAGGCCCCCAAGAGGCCGACCAGCAGTTTGTAGCTGTTGACATGGTAAAAGGTGAAACTGTAGCCAAGGTTAAAACCCAGGTAAAGCAGCCCCAGCGGCAAGAGCGTTGGAGAAAGCAGGCCGGTTTGCCTAAGTTTGGTCAACATGGAGGGCCTTGAGGGGCAAAACCGATAGGGGGCGGTACAAACAAAAATAGAGGTCAAATCACTGGGGTAAAAAGAAAACACCAACAACACCAAGGACCACCGGCCCAAAGCCGAATCCCCACCCGAACCTAGGGACGAAACCGGCCTCCCTTGGCTCTGTGCAAGGCGAGGCGGGTCTATCCCCGCCGGGAAATTGGGGCTAGGCAAGGTGAGTCCAAGTTGCTAGCCTTGGACTTCGGGATCCACCGCCTTAAATTTGCGGACTTGGCATAAGGGAATTTACCTTGATCGACTCAATTTTTCAACTGCTTTTCCGGCACGAAAAGCCTCTGACCCAAAACCAAATCGCCAAGTTTCTGGGCCTCAAGGTCAAGGAAGAGACCTTGGAGCAAATGGGCCAGGACCCCAGGTTTTGCGCCCTGCCCCAGGAACAGTGGGCGGCTACGGCGCTTGAAGACCTGATTGAGGATCTGCCCCTGACCGAAACCTCCTTTGTGATCACCGACATCGAGACCACCGGTTCGATCCGCGGGACCGACCGGATCATCGATCTGGCGGCGGTCAAGATCAAGGGAGACAAGGAACTGGGCCGGTTCGAGGCCCTGGTAAACCCCCACCGGCGGATCAGCAGGCACATCACCCAGCTGACCGGGATCAGCAACCAGGACGTGGAAACGGCCCCCCTGATCGAAGAGGTCATGCCCCAGTTCTTGGAATTTGTGGGGGACGCAGTTTTTGTGGCCCACAACGCCCCGTTTGATTTTTATTTTATCCAGGCGGAAATCAAACGGCTGGGCCTGGAGCCAATGAAAAAGCGGGTCCCGATCTGCACCTTTGCCATTGCCAAGAAGCTGCTCCCCGAACTCAAGGCTTGCGGGGTGACCGGGTTGTCCAAACACTTTGGCTACGAGTCGGAAGACCGGCACCGGGCGATGCCCGATGTCTTGGCGACCCGGTACTTTTTGGGCGAGTTCATCAAGGAACTGGAAGAAAAGGGTATCACCCGTCTGCACCAGTTGATCCAGTTCCAAAAAGACGGACTGAGCAGGGAACAGATCCAAAAACGCATCAAACGGCAGGAATCCAAACGCCGGCAAACCCGAGCCCCCAGTGCCAAAGGCGCATGAACGCACCACGACCCTTGCCCCGATTGGACCAACAGTTGGCCCGTGTTTTGGCCTCAGGGAATTTGGGGAAAGCCCAAGAATTCCAAGGCCTCCTCTTGGGTGCGCCCGACAAGGGGCAAAGCGGCAAGGAAGCGTTGCTCAAGTCGGGTCTGGTCAAGGAACTGGGGTACCAAAAGGCCCTGGCCGAGGTCCTGGGCCTGGAGCTGGTCGAACGGCTGCCCGAGGCGGAACCGGGGCTTAAGGACCTTTTTACCGACAAGGTTGGGATCCGTTTTGCCAAAGCCCACCATATTTACCCCCTGACCCTGGAAAACCAACGGCTCACCTTGGCGGTGGTTTCCCCCTGGCCGCTCCAAACCTACGACGAGGTGGCCAAGGCCTTGGGTGCCCAGGGGTTGACCTTGGCCTTGTGTCCCAAAGAAGAAATCCTCGGGGCGATCAACAAGAGTTTCGACAAAAACCAATCCAGCGCCGAAGAAGCCGCCGAGGTCCTGGAAGGGGATTCGGACCTCAACTATCTCAAGGAATGGTCCAAAGACGAAACCGAAGACCTCCTGGACGCAGAAGACGAAGAACCGATCAAAAAATTGATGAACTCGATCTTGTTCCAAGCGGTCAAGGACAAGAGTTCGGACATCCACATAGATCCGGGGTTCAACGAAACCCAAGTCCGGTACCGGATCGATGGGGTTCTGCGGCCGGTCACCAAGGTCCCCAAGCAGGGCCAAGTGCCTTTGATCAACCGGGTCAAGGTCATGGCGGGGCTGGACATCTCCACCAAAAACAAGCCCCAGGACGGGCGCAGCATGATCCTGCTGGCCGGAAAAAAAATCGACATCCGGGTTTCGATCATCCCCACCGTCCACGGGGAACAGGCGGTTTTGCGGATCCTCAACCAGTCCTTGGGCATTATCGCCCTGGAGCGATTGGGCTTCAGTCACGAGATGGCCGCCACCTTGGAACGGTTGGTGACAAGGCCCCACGGGATTCTGTTGGTCACCGGCCCGACCGGCTCTGGGAAGACCACCACCCTCTATTCCCTGCTCGCCAAGATTGATGCGGCCCAAAAGAACATCGTCACTATCGAGGACCCGGTGGAATACCGGATCTCCGAATACGGCCAGATGCAGGTCAACGAAAAGACCGGCGTGACCTTTGCCAAAGGTCTGCGGGCAATGTTGCGCCAAGACCCGGACGTGATCATGGTCGGCGAGATGCGGGACCCGGATACCGCCCAAACTGCCATCCAGGCGAGCTTGACCGGCCACTTGGTGCTTTCGACCCTGCACACCAACGATGCCCCCAGCTCGGTGATCCGGCTGGTGGACATGGGGATTGAGCCCTTTTTGGTGTCCTCCACCTTGACCGCCGTGGTGGCCCAGCGGCTGGTGCGGGTACTCTGCCCCAGCTGCAAGACCCAAGTGTCCATCCCCAAGGTGCAACTGGAGCACTTGGGGTTTGACCAGGTGCAACTGGACTGTTACCAGGGCCGACTTTGGCACGCCGAAGGTTGCCCGGCCTGCCAAAACAGCGGCTACCAAGGGCGATTGGGGATCTATGAACTTTTGATTTTGGATGAACCGATCCGCCGGGCGATCAGCAAGGGAGCGGACTCCAGCACCCTGCGCCAATTGGCCGAAGCCTCCGGGATGAAGGAAATGCGGCACGACTGTGCCCAAAAGGTATTGGACGGCTTGACCAGCCTAGAAGAGATGATGCGGGTGGTTTCCAGCCCCGAGAACGAAATATGAAGTTACCCCAACCCTCAAGGAACCGATGAGCCAAGGCCCATTCCAAGGAAGTACCCCTACGGGACTCAACAACCTGCCCGTGGTGGTCAAACAGATGCTTTCCTTCAGTGCCGCTGCGGGCTGCCTGATCTTGGCGATGTACCTTTTTTTCTTGCCCCAGCTGGCCCAGCCCAAGCTGGAAAAGCTCCAGGTTTTGGGCAAGTCCCAGGCGCTCTTGTTTGCCGATCTGGCCTCCCAGGCCCTGGAGACCGGGGAGCAGAACAAGCTGGAGGAGTTGTTGCAAAAATTCCAGGCCGAAACCGCCCCCAGCTTGGGGGAGTTCTCCCAGATATCGGTGATCCTGCAACCGGAAGGGACCTATTACGCTTCCACTAGGTCCGAATACATCGGCCAAAAAGGTCATTCTTCCTTGATCGGCCAACTCACCTCCACTGGGGAAGGCCCGGTCTTGACCCAGGAGATTCCCTACCAGGTGGACGGCAAGGTCAAGCGGGTTTACCAATTCTTGAAGCCGATCACCCGGCTGGTCGGGGAGAGCGAGCAAAGGGTCGGCACAGTGCAGGTCTTGATCGGCACGGAAAACAGTTTGGAAGAAACGGGCCGTAGCCTCATCCTCCACGGGCTTTGGGTCACCGCCAGTGGGCTGGTCCTGTTGTGGTTGCTGTACCTGCCTATCTCCAGCGCCCTAGAAAGGCTGACCCTGGCTTTGAGCCAAGTGACCACCGGGCAGTTGGACCAAGACTTGGCCGTCCATTACAAGGACGAAATCGGCTTGGTTTACGGGGCGTTCAACCAGATGTTGGGAGCCTTGCGCCATGCCCAGGCCGATGCGGGACAGCGGCAGGCCAAGTCGAAGCCCAGTTCAACCGGGGCCGAACTTTCCTTGCGTAAGGCAGACCTGACCTGCCTTTGCGCCCGGATCCCCGGTGTCAACGATTGGGTGACCACCGAAAAGCCGGAGCAAATCGCCAAACAGATCCATGAGTTTCTGACCCCCTTTGAAACGATCATCGTCGAAAGTGGCGGACAGGTGACCAAGATCATCGGGGACAAGGTGTTTACCCTCTTTGAGGGGATGAACGGGATCAACAACGCCCTGCGGGCCTCCTTGCGGCTGAACAAGGCCTGGAAGGAACAAAACCACCAGCGCAAAGTGTTGGGCCAAAAAATGTTGGATTATGGCATCGGGATCCATGCGGCCGCTGGGATCGCCGGGACCTTGGGACCCAAGACCAGTTCCTACACCTTCATCGGTGCCGCCGCCGCCGCCGCATCCTACCTTTGTGCCTGTGCGGGCAGGGAAGAAGTCTTGGTCACCAATTCCACCTTGGAGCGCTCCAGCGTACACCTGCAGCAGGTACTGCTCACCGAGCTGCGGGACCGCACCCTTGGGGAACTTGAAGAGGTGTTCTCCCTCTTGGAGGCCACCAGCTCCGAGGTTGCGGCTCCCAAAGGGCAGATCAACAAAGAGGCGTTGCAGGAGTTTGTCGGCGGCACCGAAGACGTGCCGGATATGTTGGAGGAAACCTTGCGCTCCGCACCTTTGGAGCTGAATCTGGCCGACGAACCGCCGATGCCCGACTGGAACCCGGACGACCTCAAGGCGGCCAGCGATGGCAGCTTTTGGGAAGCGGTGGAACAGAGCCCTCCCAAGCCCAAAAACAAGGAATAAACCGTTCCGGCCCAGAGCACCAGCGGGGGCTGCTGGCCCCGGTTCCACCGCCGGTAGGCCGTGACTAGCTGTTTTCCTTGACCTCGTTTTTGTTCCACTCCGGCACCAGGATCACCACATCCCTGGTTCCGTCCGGGACGCAGCAGCAGGCAAGGCGGCTGTTGAGCTTGACCGCCCGGGCCTGTTCCAGATAGTCCTCTTCCCGTTCGCTGGCCTCGTTGCAGCTCTCTGCCCCTTGTTCCACATAGACGTGGCAGGTCGAGCAGGCCTGGACCCCGCCGCAGGTGTGTTCGATCAAATGTTCGTCCTGGGCGCTGACCACGTCCAAAACCGAGCCGGGAAGACCATGGCGGGAGTAGGGCAAGGCTGCCGGGTCCACCTCGTAAACCTTGCCGCTGGGCAGCAAGGTCAGCTTGTACCTTTTGGCGGGAGGAGGAGGCAGGGGGACTCGGTATTTTCGCATGATTTCAGGTGACTCAAAGCTGGGCTTTCCCGGTGAGAAGATAGACCAAAAGCCCGGAGACTTCGGTCAGGACCAAAGCGCTTTCCCCAAGACTATTGGAGCTGGGGAGGTAATCCAAAAATTGACCACCGGCCAGAGCGCCCCGGTAGTCGGTCAGCAGCAAATCCGGCTTGACCCCTTGGGCCTCGAAGGCCCCCAAAGCCCGCAGACCGTGGAAGGCCGAGGTGACCAGAAGAAGTTTATCCCCTGGGCGGTTTCCCGTCAACCCAAGGGCCAGGGCGGCATTCTCGGCGGTGTTGCGGGAAACCGGCTCCACCAAAATTTGTTCGGGCCGAACCCCCAACCGGGGGACCCACCGGGCCAACAGCTGTGCCTCACTTCGCCTGGTGGGCACCAAGGACCCATCACCCCCGACGATCAAAAGCCTGTCCCCCTCCCCGGCGCTCACCTTGGCGGCCCCCGCCAGGATACGGTCCACCGCACCGTTGAACTCCAAGGTTTCCCCGGACTCTTCCAGGTTGAGCATCCCGGTCAGGACGATCACAAAGTTGTAGCCCGACCGCTTCGCCGAGCTTGCCCTTGTATGCTCAAGGAGGTACAAAAGATTTTTGGAGACCACCGGGGTCGCCAAGCCAAAAAGCAGCGCCAACCCGGCCCAAACCAATCGGGAACGACTCCGCCACCCGGCATAGCCCAGCAACAACAACCCCCAGGTGATGGGGTCCAAGAGGAAACGCAAGATCTTGGAGAACCAAAAAAACATCCCAGCCTTCGGTCAAGTTTCCTTGGACCCTAGTTCGCTTCCAAAGGCAGGTCAAGAGACAAGCCCAAAGGTCGCCCTGAGTTTCGCCGGTTTTGACCCTACCGGCGGAGCGGGACTGTTGGCGGACCTCAAGGTGTTTGAGGCCCTGGGCCTTTGGGGGGTGGCCTTGCCCAGCGGGCTGACCGCCCAAAACTCGGCGGGAGTTTCGGCGGTGACGGCGGTCGAGCTTTCGGTGTTGCGGCCCCTGTACCAAAGTTTAATTGCAGACATTCCTTTGGCCGGGGTCAAGCTGGGCATGTTGTGCGATCGGCCCCAGGTGGAGCTGGCGGTGGAACTCTTGGCCCAGGTGTCGGGGCCCAAGGTTTTGGACCCGGTGCTGGTTTCCTCTAGTGGGTTTGCCCTGCTCAGCGAGACGGGGGTTCGTTTGATGGTGGCCGAGCTGTTGCCCTTGGTGGACCTGATCACCCCCAACCTTCGGGAGGTCACCGCCCTTTGTGGCCTAACCGTCCGTGGCCCCCAAGACCTCAAAAGGGCGGCGGAAGCGATCTTGCGGCTGGGGGCCAAAGCGGTGTTGGTCAAGGGGGGGCATCTGGACGGGGAGCCGTTGGACTTGTACTTGGGGCCGGAAGGTTTGGTGGAATTTCGGGACCGGCGGGTCGAGGGCAAAGACCCTCACGGCACCGGCTGTCTGCTTTCCAGCTTGGTTTTGGGGTTGGTCCTTCAAGGCCGGAGTTGGACCCAGGGGATCGGCGAAGCCAAGCAGCAGGTCACCCGGCTGATCCGCACCGCCCGGCCAGTGGGCCAGGGCAAGCCCTACTGGGACCTGCGGTCCCTAAAAGTGGACCAGTAGCCCCAGGCTGTTGGTCTTGAGGTTGTGTTCCCCGATGCTCGAAAACAACTGTTCTGCCCGGATCCGTAGGGGGCCGAAGATCAGGGCCAAACCGGCCTTGGCGTAGGGGGCCTTGCCTTGGTTGGCGTAGGTTTCTCCTTGGAAGACAAAGGATTCCTGGTAATCCTCCACCCCCAGGCCCAGGAAAAACCCGGCCAGCTCCCGCTCGGCACGGTACATCAGGCCCAAACGTTTTTCGGTGAAGTGGGGGGAAAGCAGGTTGTCCGTGCCGGTGCCGTCGGTGTAGATGGTGGTGGTTTTGTATTCGGCCTGTTCCATTTCGACCAAATAGTCGCCAATCCCCACCCCCAAGATCATGGACTGACCAAAAATGGTCTCCTCGCCATTGGGCTTGAAGGTCAAGGAGCTGTTGGCGCTTTTGTAGGTTTGGACATGGTAGCCGATCTGGGGCTTGGTCCTTTGCACCCCCAGTTCCAGATCAAAGGCCCAGGCAGCAGGGGTGAGCCCGCCTAAGAATATGCCCAGCAATAAAAGTCCCTTTCCCACAAGTCGCTTTGGTTCGGGTTGGATGGTTTGGGCCTTAAAACAAAGCAGCCCACCTAGACTTCCGTGCAATTTTCTAGCCCAGCCTTTCCTTGGAAGATCGGAAAGTTGGATTTTAGTTGTCAACTTTCTTGGTTCCCTCGACAATAGGCCTTTGGGGAGTTTCATGGAAGCCAGCCACCGTTGTAAGGTTGTTTTTGATCCGAACTTGAGCGAAGCCGAAGTGGAGCTTCGACTCCAGGCGATTCGTCTGGTTTCCGGAGTGGTGCGGGTAGAGACCGAAAGCTCCGGCACGAGGGTCCCGGACCCCCAAGAGGGAATCACCATCGAATATGAACCCCGCCTCTCCAAGTCCCAAGTGGTCGCCCAGCGGGAGTTGATCCAGCGGGTGTTGGTTTGGGGGATCACCCAAGGACTGGTCAAGCCCGAGCAGATCTCCAAACTGGAGCCGGAACAATTGGTCCAAACGGCGATGAGTCTGATGGACAAAATGCCGGAAGAGGAAAAAAAGCGGCTGGGCCGTGATTTTGGACGTGCTTCTTCCGGCGGACCTTAAGGCTGCCCTCTTCTCAATCCCAGAAAAATCGGTTAGACCTTTTGGAAACCCAGGAACCCTGTGTTTTTGGGTGTGTCCGCAACTTTAGGGCGTGAACTTGGGGAGACCGACAATTTTTTTTTTGCTAGCGCAAGAGGCGGTTGACTATGTATTGTTTATGCGCATATAGATATATTCAAAGCGCAAGATGCTTGCAGGTTGCGTCCGGGAGGCGGCCATGAAGGTCAAAGTTTGGGACCTGCCTACCCGGATCTTCCACTGGCTGTTGGCCCTGGCCGTTACCGGAGCCTTTGTCACCAGCCTACCGCCTGAGGGACTGACTCTCCACCTCTACTTTGGCGAGCTGTCCTTGTGCCTGGGCCTGTTCCGGTTGGGTTGGGGGTTCCTGGGCGGTTATTACGCCCGTTACGGTTCGTTCCTCAAGGGTCCCAAAGCAATTGTAGGTTACGCCCTGGCCTTGGCCAAACGTCACCCGCCGGTGATGGTGGAGCACAACCCTTTGGCGGCGGTGGTTTTTGGTTTGATGGTGGTGGGTTCGGTGGCTGCGGGGGTTACCGGGCTGATGGTTTTGGCTGGGCAGGAGCGAATTGGCCTTTTGGCCGAGCTTTTTACCCCCGCCCAGGGGGCCCAGGCGATGGAGGTCCACACCTGGGTGGTTTACAGTTTGTTGGGAGCAGTGGTCCTGCATTTGGCCGGGAACCTAGTGGATTCTTGGCTGCACAAGGAGAATGCGGCGCTCAGCCTGCTGACCGGGCTTAAAACCGCTCCCGAAGGTTACCAAGCACCGGATTCGGCGGTCTTGAAGCCCAAGTGTGCTTCCAGGGCTTACCTGGGGGTGATGTTTTTTTTGACGGTCGGTTTCCTGGTCCTGTGGCCGTTGGACTACCACAACGAAGAGACTCGGGAAGCCCTGACGGGCAAAATTTCGGAAGAGCTGGCCTTTTACAAGGAAGAATGCGGCAGTTGTCACTTCGCCCTTCCGGCCAACCTGCTGCCCCGGCGAAGTTGGGAAAAGATGATGACCCAGCTGGAAGACCACTTCGGGGACGATGCCAGTTTGGAGCCGGACGAAGCGGAACAGATTTTAGGTTATTTGGTGAGCCATGCGGCGGAGACTTCCCTAAGCTCGGCCAGCTACCGTCTGACCCACAGCTTGGCCCCCGAGGAGGCCCCCCAGAGGATCACCGGGCTGGACTATTGGAAGATGCGGCATGAGGAGATTGCTGAAGAACGGTTCAAGCAAAAACCGATCGGCAACAAGATCCATTGCAACGCCTGTCACAAGTATGCCGAATATGGGTCCTTTGAAAACGCCCATATCAAGGTCCCGGAGCCAGAACCTTAAAAAAAACCGGCGGTGTATCCGCCTCCAACGGCCTGTAAATGGGCCACAACCTGACAAGAGGAGTGTGATGAGCTTGTCGATTCAAAAAATTGGTCTGTTGGCCTTGGCCTCAGTCTTGTTCCCCTTGATGGCTTTTGCCAACGACCGATTGGTCCCCAACCGGCCCAGCCACTCTCACACCCCCTTGGCCTGCGACTATTGCCACCTGCGGGACAACCCCGAGCAAAAGCCTGCCTTCAAAAGGGTGGACAACGTCTTGTACCTGGACGAATGCGGGACCTGCCACTTGGCCTACCAGCCCGAATGGTTGCCCAAACGGTCTTGGACCAAGCTTTTGGGGAATTTGAAGGATCACTTTGGGGAAGAGGTTTCCTTGACTCCCGGTCAGGTTCGGGTGATTGAAAAGTTCGTGATGAAACGGACTGCCGATGTCTCCAAGGCCGCCTTGACCAAGAAGGTGATGGCCGACCTGGGTGCTGAGGAGGCCCCCATTCGGATCATGGACATCCCGTTTGTCAAGAAACACCATGAAGGCATTGGTGCGGACGTTTTGGCCCGCAAATCGGTTCGGTCCCTGGCCAACTGTGAAGCTTGCCACATCTCGGCCCACGGCGGGTTGTACATCAAAAAGCACATCAACATTCCCGACTAGTCTGCCGGGAATGTTGTGAAGTTAGGATAAAAAAGCCCGGTGAAAGCTGGGTTTTTTTTTGCCCTTTCCCAAAGATCTGCTTGCTTTGGTCAGGGGGCCAAGTGAGGGGTGGGTTGCCTTGGACGGGCCATTGGAGGGCGAAGCTGCCCGACCAACCTGAGCTTTGGCCTGCCCGCTCCTTCCCTTGCTTTCAAGGGTACAACCCAGTCTGGGCAGGGTTTAGCCGGTTGGGAGGGAAGAGAAGGGAGGCAGGAGTACAAGGTTATCCCAGCACCGAAGGCTCCGGTTTCCCTTGCAACTGTGGCGGTTCGGGGAAAGTCACCCAAAAGACCGAGCCGCCGGTAGGGTTCGGCTCACAGCCAATCTCCCCACCCATCCGGTTCACCAGCAGTTTGGCACCGTACAGGCCCAAACCGGTTTGGAACTCCCCGCCGGTCGGCTTGGCCGAAAGGCGGCCAAACCTGGTAAACAAACGGCTCTGTTCTTTAGGCGGGATCCCCGGTCCCTGGTCCTTGACCTCCACACGAAGGGTGGCTCCCTTGAGGCTCGCCTCGACCGTAACCACCGTCTGTCCGGGACTGTACTTGATCGCATTGGAAATCAGGTTGGACAAAATTTGGGCCAACCATTGGTCATCTCCCAACATCCTTTGGGGGGGCTCCAAGTTTTGCAGCACCAGTTGGATACCCTTTTTGTGGGCTGCCGGGGTCTCCAATGCCGTAACCTGGGCCAGCACCTGGGCTAGACTAAAAATCTTGGGGTTGTATTTGATGGTGGATTCTTCAACAAACCCCACTTCCATGACGTTGGAGATCAGGTTGACCATGGAACCGGCTACATCACGTAGTACATTGATGTATTTTTCCTTTTCCTCCGGGCTGGCCTCGGTCTTGTAGAGCTCCAAATAACCTAGGATCGTCCCCACCCCGCCCCGAAGGTCATGGGCAGTGATGCCAAAAAAGTCCTTTTTTTCCTCATGCAGCCGGACCAATTCCTGGTTTGCTTGGCCCAAGGCTTGGGTGCGGTTGTCCACCTCCCGTTCCAAGGTTTGGGCTTGGTCGGTTTTGAGTTGATTTTCCCGTTGGAGGCTTTCGATCAGCGCCTTTTCGGCGGCCTCGGCCTGGGACCGGAGTTTTCCCAACTTGTAGGCAATCGCCGCCGAATAGAGCAACAAGGCACCAAGAATGCCCAGCTGGTGAGAATAAACCCCCACTTGGGCGGGCAAGGAGAACCCGGCCAACCGGGAAACCGCCAAAAAAAGGCCAAACAGGTTCAAACAGAGGGCCAAAAAAACCAGCCTTGCCGTTTTGTCCCCTTGGACCATCCTGAAAAAACTGAGCAGCCAGTACAGCAATACGGTCCCGGCTCCAAACAGGCTGGCATAAATCCCACAGGCCCGGTAGTACCCAAGCAGCGTAAGAGGCGGCAGCAGCAAGCTGAGCCCTACGACCCCATAGCCGATCCAGCGACTCCAGGGCCAGCAAAGCTCCAGCTCCAAAAAGCTCTTGAAAAAAAACCATGCGGCCAAGGAAGCTAGGCTGATGCTCCAAAAAAGGATCAACTGGCTGTACAAGGGATGCTCCGGCCACAGGTATTGGGTCGCAAGACCCGAATACCCGAGCGAATACAAAGCCGACATGCAGATATAAAACACAAAATACAGGTAAAAACCCCGGCGCAACATGAACAACAAAAACAGGTTGTACACGGACATCAACAAGATGACCCCCAGGACCAACCCAAAAAAGAGACGGTACTTGTAGGTTTGCTCCACAAACCCCTGGGGGGTCCAGGCCAGGAGTGGCACCAGCAGGGTGGACTCCGAGCGGACCCTAAAGTACAGGGTCTTTTGTTCCCCTGGAGCCAAATCCAGGACCAAGAGATTGTTGGCGTAAGCCAGTTCCTTTTGGCTGAGCGAATAGTGGTCGCCGGTGACCCTCCGGGTCCAACCGGTTGGGGTGGGCTGGAACATTACGATCTCGTCCACCAAGGGATAGAGAAATTCCAACCACCGCACCTGGGGCAGGGAGCTGGGGTTTTGTACTTCCAGCTTCAGCCAAAGGTCCTGGTTGGTGAAACCGTAGCTGTATTTTCCTGGTTCGTTGGGCGTAAAACGAGTGGCCGCCGCCGGAATGCTCACGGTCTCAATGGTCAGCTCTCCGGGCGGGGTGAGCAGGTGTTGGTAATGGCGGTTGAGATCAATCTTGTCTTGGTGAGGGGCCAAGGGGACCGCCTGCATAAGGCCGGGGAAACCTCCCAGCAGCAGGCCCAGGCCCAAGGCCCACCGGAGCGCACCTAAGCGCAAAAGGAGGCCCAGCGCCCGAGGGTTTTTGGGACGGCAGAACCAAAATGCCAACCTTGTCACCAACCCTCCCCCTGGGTATAGGTTTAAAGCAGCCCTTCGCTCAGCCCTTGGCTGAGCCTGGCCAGCTTTTGGGCCAAGGAGGGCGGAAGAACCACCCGTTGGGCCACAAATTCTACGGTTCTCAGTACCTTACCCAGGTTTGGCTTGTGTGGCAAGGTTTCCAGGTTTAAGTACCGGTCCAGGGTCCGGGCGCTGTAAGAGCCGTTTGGATTTGCATGGACCTTCCATTCCCCCGACTCGATTGCCAGCTCCACCTTGTTTTTCCCGGACACCAGTTCCCACCCCTGTACCGCTGCTTGCAACACCTCCAAGGACAATTCCCGGACCCCTTTGGGGGGCCTTTGTGCCGGGAGGGCAAGGTCGAACAGCAGACTTTGCCGGGCAAGACGGTCACAACGTTTGGCCAGTTCCTCCAACCGGTACGGCTTGGTCATGTAATCGCTGGCCCCCAACTCCAAGGCCTTGAGGATCACCGCAGCGTCCCCCCGACCGCTCAAAACCAAGATCGGCAGTTCAGCCCACCTGGGGTTCTGCCTCAACTTGGCGATCAAGCTCAGCCCGGCGTTGGGGTCGTCCTTGAGGTTCAAATCGGTGATCAAAAACCAAGGCCGGTTGGGCTGATCCAAAGCCGCCAAGGCTTCCGTCTCATCCCGGGCAACGGTCAGGGCAAAGTGATGGTTGCCCAGGTATTTGGTCAACAGTTCAATGCCATGAGGATCGTCTTCAACCAACAAAACGGGGGTGAGGCTCATAGGGTTGCGGGCTGGTGTTGCCACGGCCTCTCGGGATTTCTTCGGTTCCGGTTGTCCTTCAGCCTCCAGAAAACCAAAAAATCCGGTAAGAACCCTGGCCGGTGGTGCAAAACAACTCTGCGGACTCTAACCTAGGAAGGAAAAATTTTGAAGCGGATAGTCGGTCGGTCCCAATATATTTTGTCCGAAACTGTCTGACAATACGGGCTTGAGACTTTGGGACCCAATGCCCTACCCTAGGACAACAGCGTCAGACCGGGTTGAAGGTTGTGTTCGGGTGGAGACAAATGCAAAGCCCCTTTTCCGACCCAACCGGCTCTCTTTTCTCTGGTCACTAGGGCCTAGGCCGGAACTGCCTTGCGGACCGGTAAAAACACTGATAGAATTGGGGGATCATTCGGGCAGTTTAGAGTGCAAAAAGGCGGCAGGCTCCCAGGGGGCTCTGTGCCTTCAAACCAGCGGAGTGGCTATGAAAAAAAACTGGATCGCCGCAGCCTGTCTTTTGGGCCTGCTGTCTTGGAGCCAAACCTCAAAGGCGGAAGACCTCTTTTTTGTTGGGTTGGAGGCCCCTTTGTCTTATGCCTTCAAAGCCGCCGACGACGGCGGGAAGTTCACCCAAGCCAAGACTCCCTCCGGGGGGATCTTGACGGTCAATTTCCCGGTGCTCGGGGCCTTTGCCTTGGAAAGTTACGAGGTGGCCTTAAAAAACCAGGGCAGCCACAGCATCACCTACCAGATGTTGGACTATATCTACTTTCTGTCCCTGCCCTTTTTGGACATTGGGGTGGGGGTCGGTGCCGGTAACGCTGCGGTCAAGGGCACCTACGAATCCAGCTACGAAAGTGCGACCGCAACCCAGTATCTGCTGAAACTGGGGATTCCCTTGGGGGTCTTTAAAATCTTGGGCGGCTATCAGGTGCTGAGCGCTACCCCAAAATACACCGCCGGCGGCACTTACCTCCAAGCCAGCGGGACCTTGACTACGGTGGGTGTGGCGCTTGCTTTCTGAGGCGGGCGGGTTTTGTTTTTCACTTCAAAAAAAAGACGGATGTTCAGGCAAAAGGGGTTTTTGAAACCAAATCGGTGGTGGTTCCTGCTGGGGTTGGCGGGGCTGACGGGGGCCTGCAACAACGGCAACCAGACCACCAGCTCGCTCGCCGCCGCCTGCTCCACCGCCGATCTGACCGCCCAATACCTAGTCACCGAATCGGGACAAACCCTCTGTTTTGATGCCAACGGTCTGAACATCACCTGCCCCAGCTCGACCGGCAACTACTACGGCCAAGACGGCAACTACACCGGCAGGGCCAACCACTTTGGTCTTTGCAGCAACAATCAGGTGACCTTGGACTACAACACCGGGTTGATGTGGGAGAAGGCCTACCACGGACAAGCCAACTATTCGACCGCCAGCGCCTACTGCGATGGCTTGGACCTGGGCGGTTATGCCGACTGGCGGCTGCCGGGGATCAAGGAGCTGGTGACCCTTGCCGACTTCAGCGGCTCGGTGGACGACACCTCTTCAACCAGCCCTTCCAACCCCTACTTGGACACCCAGTACTTCGACATTGCCTACGACACCGCCTTGTCCAGTCTAACCGGAACCCATGTGGTCCAGATGATGGGGCAAACTTGGTCGGCCACAGTCAGGCCGGACTTGAGTACCTCCAATTATTTTTACAACTTTTTGGACGGCCACCTCAAAAGCAACCTGAACTCGGTGACCACCGCCACGGCGATGTACCGCTGTGTCCGGGGCGACAGTGCCGGGGTGACCAACAGCCTGACCGACAATGGGGACCAAACGGTCAGCGACTCCAAGACCGGGTTGGTGTGGCAAAAGGCCAATGCCACCGAATCGACCGGCGACTACCAGTTCACCTGGACGGCGGCGATGAACTATTGTGAGTCCCTGACCTTGGCTTCCCATACCGACTGGCGGCTGCCCAACGTCAAGGAACTGGCCAGCATCCTGGACTACACCAACCAAAGCTACAGCATCGACACCACTGTCTTTACCAGCACCTATACAACCAACACCGGTCCGTTTTTTTGGACCGGAACCACCGATGAAGAAGCCCCCAAATATGCCTATTACGTTTGTTTCGGTCATTGCTGGGACTACCTCCTGACCTCAGACGTACACGGCCCCGGAGCGATTCGCAGCGACCCCAAGTACGACAACGGGAACCTGCCCACCTCGCTGGGGGACCAAAAGGACTTGGTCCAGGCCAACAATTATGTCCGTTGCGTCCGTTAAACCGGTTGTTTTCTAAGATTTAAACTGAAATACTCCGCCAAAATCCTTGGGCGAGTGCGCTCAAAAGAGTTTTGGTCGAGGAGCCTCATTTTTTAAACAATACCGTCCAGTTCCCAGGAGCAACATGGAAATCACCCGACTCAGTCGGTTGGCCCTCAACCAAGAGGGCTTTGCCTTTGACCCCTTGACCGGCAACAGCTATGTGGCCAACTCCACCGGGGCCTTGGTTCTCGAAGCACTGCGGGTGGGCAAGGGACCGGAGGAGATTGCGCTGCACCTTACCGAAGGTTATGAGGTCTCCTTGGAGCAGGCGGCCTTGGATGTCGGGGAGATGATCGAACAACTCAAATACCTCAAACTCTTATGAACCCTTTGGTGGTCGCTTTGTCGGGGCTCAACGCCACCGACAACCCCGGACCGGGGGTGGGGGTTGCCAGGAGTTTGCGGGAAGACAAAGGCCTTGATCCCAAGATGCTGGGCTTGGTGTACGATGCCCTAGAGCCGGGGGCCCACATGGAATGGCTGGTGGACCGGGCCTACATGATGCCCTATCCGCTGGCGGGCAAAAGTGCCTTTTTGGAACGGATCAGCCAGCTGGTGGCCCAAGAGGGGCTCAACTTCGCCATCCCCAACCTGGACCTGGAGCTGCCCCTTTACATCCGCTGCGCCCCGGAACTGGAAGCCTTGGGGGTCAAGACCTTTTTGCCCGACATGGCCCAATTCAAACTGCGGGGCAAGGAACACCTGGGCCAACTGGCCGAAGAACTGGGCCTCCACATGCCCCAAACCAAAGTGGTCAACAACCTCGAAGAGCTGAAAGAGGCCTGCGAAGAGGTCGGCTTTCCCCTGCTGGTCAAGGGAGCCTTTTATTCTGCCCACTTGGTGCACAACCCCTTGGCGGCAGTGGCGGCCTACCATGAGGTGGTGACCCAGTGGGGTTATCCGGTCCTGGTCCAGGCCCGGATCGAAGGAGAGGAGATCAATCTGGTGGGGGTTGGAGACGGCAAAGGCGGGAGTTTGGGCCAGGTGAGCGCCAAAAAGTTGGTGGTCAGTTCCCAAAACAAGATCTTCGCCGGGGTCACCATCCGCCATGAGGCCCTGGCCAAAGCGGCCGAACGCTTCCTGGCCCGGTACCAGTGGCGGGGGGCCTTTGAGCTGGAATGTATCCTCAAGGACGAAGAGATCCACATGATCGAGATCAACCCCAGGTTCCCTGCCTGGGTCTATTTTGCCACCGCCGTAGGGGTCAATCTCCCGGCCCAGCTGGTCAAAGCGGGTTTGGGGCTGGAGATCGAGCCGGTTAAGGACTACGAAGCAGGCAAACTGTTTTTGCGTTACACCTACGAAATGATCACCGACATGACCCACTTTAAGAACCTGACCCTGCACGGCCATACATGAAAGAACCCTACCAAAAACCCTCCGTTCGCAAGCTCGCCCAAGGTTCCCACAATAAATACGGCAGCGGGAACTACTATGGCCGCAAGGTCCGCACCGAAATCGATGGCCAAACCATCGCCGGTTTGGTGGAGCGGTTCGGCTCCCCGTTGTTCGTGTATTCGGAGCGGCAGATCAAGGAAAAGCTCAAGGAACTCAAAACCGCCTTGACCGTCCGTTACCCCAAGGTCGAGTTGGCTTGGTCCTACAAAACCAACTACCTCCAAGCGATCTGCGCTTTGATGCACCAAGGGGGCAGCTTGGCCGAAGTGGTCAGCCAAATGGAGTACGACAAGGCCTTGGGCCTGGGCCTCAAGGGCAAGGAGATCATCTTCAACGGCCCCTACAAGCCGATGGACGCTTTGGAAACCGCCTTTGCCCAAGGGGCGATCGTCAATCTGGACCACCAGGACGAACTTTCCGACTGCGAGCAGGTGGCCACCCAATTGGGGCGGAAACTGAAGGTCGGCCTACGGCTCAACCTGGATGCGGGCATCTACCCTCAATGGTCGAGGTTCGGTTTTAACCTGGAGTCCGGCCAAGCCTGGGAAGCGGCCAAAAGGATCAAGGCCAAGGGGCTCTTGGAGGTCAACGGGCTCCATTGCCACATCGGGACCTACATCATGGAGCCCGAGGCCTACGGCACTGCGACCCGCAAGCTCCTGGAGTTTGCCGCCAAGTTGGAGGCCGAGTTGGGCTACAAGCTGGACTACCTGGACCTGGGCGGCGGTTTCCCCAGTTTGAGCCGCCTCAAGGGGGCGGTGTTGCCCCCCGAGGTTTCGCTGCCCAACCTGGAGAGCTACGCCGAGACCATCACCTCCACAATGTACCGGTACCTGAAGCCCCAGAGCCTGCCCACCCTTTACCTGGAAACGGGCCGGGCCTTGATCGACGAGGCTGGCTACCTGATCACCACTCTGCACGCCAGCAAGCGTCTCTTGGACGGACGTAAGGCCTACATCGCCGATGCCGGGATCAACCTGCTTTATTCCGCCTTTTGGTACCGGTACAACATCGAGATCGAAAAGGAAGTGACCGGGGTCAACGAGCCCAGTGTCATCTACGGCCCCTTGTGCATGAACATCGACGTGGTGGACGAAGGGGTGTTGCTGCCCTCCTTGTCCCGAGGGACCCGGTTGGTGCTCTCCCCGGTAGGGGCCTACAACCAGACCCAGTCGATGCAGTTCATCGGTTACCGGCCCAATGTAGTGCTGGTCCGGGAAAACGGAACGGTTGACGTAATCCGTGAAAAAGAAACCTTAAGCGACATGGAGAGCAGAGAATGTCTGCCCCCGGACCTCAAACTGCACTGATCAGCCATTTTAAGGTCCTGCTCAACAGCTTTTCTCGGGTTTATTTCCTGGGGAAACCTTGGGTAGGGGCGATCTTTTTGCTCCTCTCCCTGGCCAACCCCCATCTGGCGATTTCCGGCCTTTTGGCGGTGGTGGCCGGGTATGGGTTCGCCTACCTGATGGGCATGGGCAAGGAGTTTCTGGAATCCGGGGTTTACACCTACAACACTCTTTTGGTGGGTTTGGGGGTAGGCAGCATCTACCGACTGACCCCCTTGTCGGTCCTGATCCTTTTGATGGCCGGGCTCTTGACCTTGGCCATTACCTTGGCGCTGTCCCGGGTCTTTTACGCCTATCTGGCTCTGCCCATCCTGAGTTTGCCCTTTGTGGTGGTGATTGGGGCGGTGAGCCTTGCTTCGGGAAAATATTCCAACCTGTACGTCTCCAGCCTGTACCCGGCGGCGAACCTGCTGCCCAACCCCGATTGGCCCGCTTGGGCGACCGGGTACTTCAAATGTTTGGCGGCCATCTTCTTTTTGCCCCACCCTTACGTGGGCCTGGGCATCGCCTTGGTGTTGCTGGCCGCAAGCCCCATTCTTTTTGGCCTGAGCCTGACCGGGTACTTTACCGGCAGTCTCATTTCGGGACTGATGACCGGCAGCTTCCAACAGTCTTTTTTGAACCTCAACCACTTTAACTTCATCCTGATCGGTATGGCCTTGGGCGGGGTTTTTTTGGTGCCCTCTCGGGTCAGTCTGGTGGTCAGTCTGGTCGGAGTTTCCTGTTCGGTGTTGTTGGTGGATGCGGTGCAGGTTTTCTGGTCGGCCTATGGCCTGCCGGTTTTGACCTTGCCGTTTAACCTGGTTGCCTTGACCTTTGTTTACGCCCTGGGGGCCTTGAAGTTTCCCCAGATTTCCAGACGTATCTTGGGCAGCCCCGAAGAAAGCCTGGATTTCCACCGGTCAGTCGCCTTGCGGTTTGACCCTTGCCCGATCGGCATCAACCTCCCCTTTTCCGGGGCCTGGACGGTATGGCAAGGTTTTGAAGGCCCCTGGACCCACCAGGGCAATTGGCGGCATGCCTACGACTTTATCCTGGCTGACGGCAAGGGCCAAAGCTTTACCGGCCCAGGCAAACGGCTCGAAGACTATCTGGCCTACAAAAAACCGGTGCTCTCTCCGATTGCCGGGCAGGTGGTCAAGACGGTGGACAATCTGCCGGACCAGGAGATCGGCCAAACCGACAGCCGCAACAACTGGGGCAATCTGGTGGTGATCCGCAGCAACTTTGGGTACCACGTGGAAATCAGCCACTTGGCCAAAGAGAGCCTCAAGGTCAAGGAAGGGGACTGGGTGGAACGGGGCTCCTTGTTGGGGCTGTGCGGGAACTCCGGTTATTCTCCCCAGCCGCACATTCACCTCCAGGTCCAAGCCGGACCCGACCCCGGCTCGGCGACCTTGGATTTCCGGCTGACCAGCTACCTGTCCGGGCAAACCTATTTTACCCTCGGTCAACCGGGCAAGGACGAGGTCCTGACCCCGCTCTCCCAAGCCGGGCCGGAACCTTTTGTGTTGGACCAGGAAATCGAGCTCGAATGTTTCCACCAAGGGACCCCCAAAGGGACCCGGAATCTGGTGGTCCGTATGGACCCGGAAGGGACTTTGTACTTTGATTCGACCACCGGCAAACTCTACTTTGGCCGGGTCCATGACGGCCATTGCCACTACAGCCTGCAAGGCCAGGATAAGCTCTTAAGCTCCCTGTTCCTCGCCTTGCCTCGCCTGCCCCTGGGGGGCTGCAACGATTATGTTTACGAGGAACGCCTGCCCTTGAACCTGCTTTATCCAGGGTGGTTGCGGCGTTGGCTTTTGCTGGGCAGCGCCTTGTTTGACCTCCCCCAAAGCCCCAGGGGAGTTTATCGGTACAAAAGAGGGGTTTTAACCGGTAAAATTTCCGGCCCTTTGGGGCGGGAGTTCAACACCGAAATCCACCTGGACTCCGTTGTGGGGTTTACCAAGTTTCAGGTTGGAGATTGGACTTTTGAGAGAAAACAGCATGAAAAAACTTAGTCTGTTGGGTTTGGGTCTGGTGGTTTCTTGGCAATCCTTGTTTGCCGCCGGTTTGTCGGTGACCGGCGTGGGTTGGGGGCTGGACGGTAATGCCTCCAAAAAGTCCCAGTCCCAGGTTTCCGCTACCTTGTTTGTACCCCAAAGCCTCAATGTTGGCTGGGAGGTAGGGATGGACGAGACGATGATCCAAAACAAGACCAGCGACGATGTCAACGAGCTGGGGATCGGGGTGGTTTGGAATTGGGTGGGTCTGGCCAACTCCTTTGCGGTAGGGGCCAAAACCCTGAATTCCAGCGCCTCGGCCAACAAAGGGGCCCAAGCGGTGGACTTCAGCTACCACCGGTTCAATGGATACAAATGGTCGGTTGGTTTGGATCTGGGCCAATCCAGCTACCCCAACTATCCGATCACCAGCGGGGGCACCGGTTTTTCAGTGACCCAGATCAGTCCTTCCGCTTCGGTTTCGGTGACCAGCCGCACCTCCGCCAGTTTTGCCTTCGACATGATCAACCTTTCCAAAGACCCAGGTTATGTGGGGACCAGTTTTAACAGCTTCTCTGCGACCTTGAGTTTATTTTTGAACCGTGGCAGCATCTGGGCAGGCAGTTGGTCGGGCAAGCGGGCCTTTTACCAGGGTGGCCGGGCCCAAACGCTGTATTCTACCCCTTTGATCTTTAAGGGTGGAACGAACCTGGGGGCCAGCTATGTGCTGGGTGCCACTAGTTCCATGAACCTGACGGTTGCCCAGGATACCTACCAGGAATCCACTTATGGAACGGATCTGAAGGAAACCATTGTTGCCCTTGGCTACGGAAAAAGTTTTTGAAAAAAGCCTTTTTTTTGACCCTGTTGCTGTGTTGCCTCCTGGGACCTTGGGCCAACGCCCAAACCCAGGTGGACCCGGCTGCGGTTTATTCGCTGTCCTATAGTTTTGAAAGGGCAGGAGACTACAAAAGGGCCCTCGAAGCGATGGCCCCTTTGTACAGACTCTACCCCAGGGGATACAGCCTTAACCTGCGGCTGGGGTGGTTAGCCTACCTCCAAGGGGCCCAAGTCAACTCCCTGGAATACTACAAACTGGCCTCGGCCATCCTGCCCGAATCCTTTGATGCCAAGCTGGGCTTGGTGTTGCCCCTGATCGCCCTGGAGCGGTTTGAGGAGGGGGAGCGGGTGCTCGAAGAGATTTTGAAGATCGATTATTTTAACTACTACGCCAACCTGCGGCTCAGCTACCTGCTCCGCCGGCAAGGCAAGCCCAAGTTAGCGCTGGCGGTGGTCAACCGGCTGTTGCCTTTGTACCCTTCAGATGTCCTGGTCTTGGGCGAATGGGCCGAGAACTTGGTGGCCTTAAAGGCAGACCAAGAAGCCATAAGGGTCCTCAAGGATATCCAGATTTTAGACCCCACCAATTTGCGGGCCGGGAAACTGTTGACCCAATTGATTCCCCCCCAATCCCCTCTTCCAACCGCACCCTTTGCCCCTTTCCTCGCTTCTCCCTGATCCGAACGGTTCTGCTTTTCCCTCCCCTGTGCCGGTGGGCCGGTTTGCGCCGACTCCCAGCGGCGACCTGCATTTTGGTAGTCTGGTAGGAGCCCTGGGCAGTTACCTGAGCGTCAAAGTGAAAGGAGGCATTTGGCGGCTGCGGATCGATGACCTGGACCAACCGCGGGTAGTCCCCGGTGCGGTGGACCGGATTCTGGTTGCACTGGAACAGTTGGGGCTCGAATGGGACGGCCCGGTGCTTTACCAAAGCGCCCGGCTGGGAGCCTATCGGGCGGGGATCGAAGCCCTGGAAGCCCAAGGTTGGATCTACCCCTGTTCCTGCTCCCGCAAAGACTTGAGCGCCACCGCACCCCAGGGGCCGGAAGGGCCGATTTACCCCGGCACCTGTCGCACCGGCATGGCCGGGACCCTACGGTCCTACCGGGTCCGCACTCAGGGACGGATTACTTGGGAGGATGGGCTTTACGGCACCCAGGCCCTGGACCTGAACACCGAAGTGGGGGACTTCCCGGTCTGCCGGTTTGACCGCCTGCCCAGCTACCATCTGGCCACCGTGGTGGACGAGGGGTTGGACGGGATCACCGAAGTAGTCCGAGGGGCCGACCTCTTGACCTCCACCTTCCGGCAACTTTATCTGCTCGACCGATTGGGCCAAACTCGGCCCGCCTACTTGCACCTGCCGGTGGCCGTCAATGCCCAAGGGGAGAAGCTGAGCAAACAAACCTTGGCCCCAGGGCTTAAACCAGAACAGGCCTCTTTGGAGCTGTGGCTGGGGTTGCGGTTTTTGGACCTCAACCCGCCCCTGAGCCTAAGGGCCGCACCGGTCAAGGAACAATTGGTCTGGGGATTGACCCAAGGTGGGTTGGGGGCGTTGAGGCCGGTCAAAACCAAACCTCTGCCCCCCGAAGTGGCGGGGAACTGAGCTGTACCAAGGCCCCCCCAAGGGAAAACGGGACTAGGGCAAAAAGGCGATCCGGTTGCGCCCCTGGGCCTTGGCTTGGTAGAGCGCCTTGTCCGCCCGGCTGAGCGGCTCGGCAAAGTCCTTGTCTCCAGCCCGCAGGTTGGTGACTCCGATGCTGACCGTAAAGCGCAAGGTTTCTTCCCCTGCCAAAGGCAGGGTGATTTGCTCTACCGCCAACCGGATCCGTTCCGCCACTACACCCGCACCGCCCAGCAGGGTTTCGGGTAAAAGGGCGGCAAACTCTTCCCCGCCAATGCGGCCCAAAAGGTCCATGGTGCGCAGTTCCTGGGTGACTGCCTTGGTGAAGGCCTTTAAGGCCCAGTCCCCCACTTCGTGGCCGTAGAGGTCGTTGATTTTTTTGAAGTGGTCCACGTCCAACATCAAGATCGCCAATTCCCGTTTGAACCGCTTGGACCGTTCCATTTCCTTTTGGGCCAGTTCAAAAAAGTGGGGCCGGTTGGTGCAGCTGGTCAAGTCGTCGGTGGTCGCCCGGCGGCGTAGTTCCTCTTCCAAGGCCTTGGCCCGAGTGATGTCGGTCAGGCCGACCAACAGCTGCCGTTCTTCCCCAAAGTCCATGGGGCTGGCGCTGACCATCGCCCAAACCAGTTCCCCGCCGGGAACCAGAAGCTTGATCTCCATGCCTTCAACCCTACCCACCCGCTTGAGCTCGGCGGCAAACAACCGTTGTTGGTCCTTGTCGGCGTAATACTCCATGGTAGTACGGCCCACCGGATCTTGGGACGCATCTCGGACAAAAAACTTTCGAGCCGGTTTGTTGACGTACAAAATCTCCCCCGAGCTTCTCTGGGTCAGGACCAAGGGGAAAGGGGCCCGTTCGATCATGTACCTTTGCCGGGTCTCGCTTTCCTTGAGGTGGGCCTCCGCCTTGTGCCGCTCTTGGACCTCCCTTCGGAGCTTGAGGTTGAGCCGCAAGACCCAAAGAGCGGTCAAGGCCAAAGCCATCAACAGGGCCAGGGTCCAGGCCAGGGTTTTGTAGGCCCAGGAATAATCGGGCTTGTAGTGAGGGTCGTACATAAAGCCCTCCAGGTTCTTCACCTCCGGGACCAGCCCCAAAGCCACGTCCGTTTTGGCGATGAACTCCCACCGGCTTTGGGTCATATGCCCCACCTCGATCAGGTCGGGCATGATCAGCTTGACCATCTCTTCCGCCTCAAACTCCAGGTGCTCCAGGCTTTTTTTCGAGCCATAGTCCTGTTGGATCAGCAAGGCAATTTCCTTGGGGTGGTTGAGGGCGTAAATCCAACCTCTAAGGGAAGCCTTACGAAACCCCCGGACCCGCTCGGGCCGCTCTTTGATCTGGGCTTCGGTGGTAAAAAGCACATCCGAATAAAAGTCGATCCCATAGTTCCGGGCTCGGATCATCCGGTAGGCAATCCCCCTTTGGGCCAAAAAATAAGGTTCGCTGGTGGAGTAAGCATCAAAGGCATCGGTTTTGCCTTGGATCAGGTCTTCAATGTCAAAGCTCATCTTTTGCAGCTTTAACTTGGAAAGCGGGATCCCCTCATGGACAAAAATAGCCAGCAGGTCGGCACTTTCGGGCAGCGGCAAGGTCATCAGGTTTTTGCCCACCAGATCGTGGAGGGAGCCGATCTTGGAGTCCGCCAGCACCAGCCAAGCGTTGGGGCTGGTTTGGAAGAGTGCGGCCAGGGCCACCACCGGTTCCCCTTTCATCCGACTGAGAATCAGGCCCGAATTGGTCACCCCGAAGTCCGCCAAGCCGGAGAGAACCATCGCCGTCGGGCTTTCCGTCCCCGGTCCGGCCGGGAGGATTTCCACGTCCAACCTTTCTTCCTGGTAGTATCCCTTGGCCTTGGCGGCGTAATAACCGGCGAACTGGAATTGGTGGGTCCAACGGAGCTGGAGCACAACCTTGTCCGGCCCTTTGGCAAACAAGAGAGGAGGCAGGAGCAAAAAAAGAACCAGCCCCAGCAGCAAACAAATTGGACGCAAAGTTTTGGTCAACGCCGTTCCCGGAAATAAGGCAGAGTAGTCTTTATGTTAAATGCTCCGCTTGCCTTTGCCAAGAGCTTTAAGAGTCCCGGATTCGGCCCAACCAAGGGGTAGAACCCCCAACCCGTCAGGGGGGCAAAAGGCAAGGTCCCAAATCCCCAGGAGCATCCCTGGGGATTTAGCCAGGGTTTCCTGACCTGAGGCTCCCCCAGGGTTACCCCTTGACGGCCCTGGGGCCAAAGCTCAGAGTGGACCAAACCCCCTTTCTCCACCTGGAATGACCTGGTTTGTTTACGCCTTGGCGACCGCCGTTTTTGTTTCCCTGCAAGATGCGTTGAACAAACGGTTTTTTGGGCACACTCGGCCCATGGAGATGTTTTCCTTCCTGCTTTTGTACAGCCTGCCCGGATGTCTGTTGGGGCTCTTTTTGACCCCCGTGCCGGAGTTGGACTCCACCTTTTGGTGGGCCTTCGTTTTGGGGATTCCGGTCAACGGCCTGGGCATGGTGCTTTACATGCAGGCGATCAAACAATCCCCCTTGTCCTTGACCATGCCGCTCTTGGCCTTCTCTCCGGCCTTCCTGATCCTGGTGGGTTGGGTGCTGTTGGGAGAAAGTTTGAGCCTCTTTGGGATCCTGGGGATTTTGGTGATCGTCTCGGGGAGTTACCTCTTGCACTTTAGGCCCCAACAAAAAGGCGGGGCCTCGATCTTTGCCGCTCCCTTTGCCGCCTTGATGGCCGACCCGGGTAGCCGGGCGATGCTCTGGGCGGCCTTGGTCTTTGCGGTCGGTGCCGCCTTGGGCAAAATGGCCATTGGCCATTCCAACGCCCTTTTTTTTGCGTTCAGCTTTTTTTCTGCCCACAACCTGTCGATTCTGCTTTTTTTCTCCCTGACCAAGCAGATCCAGTTCCGGTTTCTGTTATCCCAGTGGCGTTTGGGGTTGGTGGTCGGCAATCTATACTTTTTACACATCACCTTCCACAACCTGGCCGTGGCCTTGACCAAAACCGCCTATATGATCTCGGTCAAACGGCTCAATCTGGTGTTCAGCGTTTTTTTAGGCCGCTGGGTGTTGGGGGAGCAGGACACCGGCCAACGGGCTTTGGCGGCGATGGCGATGTTGGCCGGAGTGGTGATTCTTTATCTTTTGGGGTGATTTTCCAAACCGGGGATTGGCCCCGGTCCCCAATGTTTGGCCCCCAAAGGAGGGGTAGGTTATGCTTTGGTTGAGTCTGTCGTTGGCCACCGCCTTGGCGGTGTCCCTGGAGGATGTGTTTGCCAAACGGTTTTTTGGCCAGGGAAGCGCAGCCAGGATGCTGTCGGTGCTGATGTTTTACAGTTTGCCCGGCTGTTTGGCCGGGGCCTTGTGGCTGCCGGTGCCCCACTTGGGGCCACAGTTTTGGTGGAGCTTTTGGCTGGACCAGCCGATCAACGGCCTTTCCATGTGGCTGTACATGCGGGCGATCAAACTTTCGCCGATCAGCCTGACCATGCCGCTGTTGGCGCTGACCCCCGCTATTTTGGCCCTCTTGGGCTGGTTGTTCCTGGACGAAACCCTGTCTTGGGTTGGGGTCTTGGGGATCCTGGTCTTGGTGTTGGGCGGTTATCTCTTGTTTGCCGGTGAGGGGGAAACGGGGCTCTGGGGGCCATTTCGGGCCTTGGCCAAAGATGCCGGAGCCAGGACCATGCTCCTGGTGGCGCTGCTTTTTTCTTTCAGCACCCTGCTGGGTAAGGTTTCGGTGGAAAACTCCGATGCCCTTTGGCATGCGTTCTTCTTTAATTTGGTCCAAGACCTGTGGATGTTGCCGCTCTTTTGGGTCTTAGGCTGGTTTCGGCTGGCCGAACTTAAGGGCCAATGGAAGCCGGGGCTCTTGGTCTCCGGGTTTTACCTGAGCCACATGGTGCTGCACAACCTTGCGGTGATCCTGGCTCAGGCAGCCTACATGATGTCGGTCAAACGGCTCAATCTGGTCTTTTCGGTGATTTTGGGCCGGTTGGTGCTCAAGGAAACCAAAACCGAGCTGCGCGGGCTGGCCGCCGGGGTAATGGTGCTGGGGGTCGTGCTGATCAGCCTTTGGGGAAAAGATTAGCCCCTTAAACCAGGAGGTCAGGGCCAACCCGTATTTTTACGACTAGCTGCATCCCCCTCGTTGGACCAAGCTTTTAACCAAAGACAGATTCTGTTTTAGCCTCTCTAAGGTGACCCCGTGCAACCTCGACCGCCGACCCTCGCCGTCCAGTTTTGGGTTTTTACCGGTTACTTTCTGACCGCTGAACTGTCGATCCAACTTTCTTTGCAGAGCATTGGCACCGCAATTGTCTGGCCCTCGGCAGGAATCTCTTTTGCCGCTTGGCTGCTCTATTCCCACCGTATTTGGCCCGCTTTGGCCTTGGGCTCCCTTTTGGCCAATACCCATTTTGTGTGGGCCTACCACCCCAGTGGGGGGCAGCTGTTGGGGGCCATTTCCCTGGTTTCGGTGGGCAACTTGCTGGCCCCTTGGGTCGGGGCGAAATGTTTTGAGCGGTTCCAAAGCGAAGAAGCCTTGTTTGAAGACTACCATTTTGTGCTGCGCTTTGTCCTGGCTGGAGCACTGCCTGCAGCGGCGGTGGCTGCATTGGTGGGTGCTGGGGCCATTTCATTGCTGTTTTTTGGTGGCACCGGATTTTTGACCTATTGGCTCCAATGGGGGATTTCCGATTTGGTAGGGGTACTCTTGGTCAGCCCCTTGGTTTTGTTGTGGGCCACAAACCCACCCAAACTTGCCCGAGGGAAACGGTTGGCTGAAGCCCTCCTGGTGACCATGCTGATTGTGCTTTTGGGGTTTTATGTCTTTGGCCCAATGTGGAGCGAAATCCATCTTTTTTCCGAGCCCTTTTTGCTGATCCTCCCGCTGCTTTGGGCGGCGATGCGCTTTTCCCTATTGGCCACCTTGCTGTGGAACGCTCAGGCCTTTGTGATGGTGTGGCTGTTTACCAGTTGGAGCTACGGGCATTTTCACCTGGAAGGGTTGACCCAACCGATCACCTCCGCCCAGTGGTTCATCGGCTTGATCAGCGTTACCAGTTTGATGTTTGGCGCTTCGGTGGGGCAGCTTCGGAGGCTCAAACAGGAACTGCAACTTGCCAACCGAGATCTAGAAAGCAGGGTAACCCTGCGGACCCAAGAATTGACAGAGGCCAACCAAGCAAAAGACCGGTTTTTTGGCATCATCTCCCATGACCTTCGGGGGCCGATCGGCAACTTACATTTTATTTTTAACGATGTCCTCCAGAGGCCTGAAGACCTGGATGAAGAGCTGCTCACCCTGACCAAAGAGACCACCCGCAACACTTACCGGATGTTGACCGACCTGCTTGATTGGGCGTTGCGACAATCCGGTCACCTGGAACCGGAATCCACAAGGTTTGATTTGGCCGCCCCCTTGCGGGAAATGTACGACCTCTTGTTTCCCCAAGCGCAGCAAAAACAACTCACCATTGAATTGAACCTCTGGCCTGGGCTGACCCTCTATGCCGACCGGGCCATGGTGACCACGGTGATCCGCAACCTTCTGAGCAACGCCATCAAGTTCAGCCCGGTGGGAGGGGAGATCACCGTGAACGCTCAACCCCAAGGGGAGGAGGTCAAGTTTTGGATTACCGACCAGGGGCAAGGGATCAGCCCTTCTTTGAAGGCAAAGCTTTTTCGGCTGGGCGAAAACATTCCCTCCACTGAAGGGACCAATGCCGAAAAGGGGACCGGATTAGGGCTGCTGTTTTGCCACGAATTTATCAGCAAAAACAAGGGGAAGATTGGAGTCGAATCGGAACCGGGCCAAGGCAGCCGCTTTTGGTTCACCCTGCCCAAGGTTATGGACCCGCAGGCGATTCCGGGAGCGGAAACCAAACCCTCCGCATTTTGAGGGAGGTTCGGTTCTGGCGGCCAGACCGGCGCACCAAAACCGAGCAACAAACCGGCTCCCAGGAGCGAACGGCTTGGTAGAGCCTCCTTAGAGGTAGTAGGCCAGCAAAGTGGTCCAAACCATCAGGTTGACCAAAAAAATCCACCGGGGAGACTGGGCTACATTGAGTTTAAAGGTAGCGGTATTTAATTTCATGGTTCTTCTCCAAAAAAAGTGAAAACTACCTGAAAAGCCTTCAGGCCTAAACCTAGCCCCCACTTGGCAACGATCCGGCCAACCCCCTTCTGCTCCAAACCATAAGGAAATTCCCTCTGGTTCTTTGAAGCTCTCAGATGCAGTTTGCCCGACTGGGGATAAAAAAGCAAGGAGTTTACCCTAGGCTCTTACCTTACTCCCTGTGCATCCCCACAAGAAGGACCTTTAGGGGGGAGTAAAAACTTTGGGGAAGATAGGGTGAAGTCCCGAGAGAAGAGCGGCGCAAGTCTGAAGACAGTGCCTTGGTAGGCAGAACAAAGGGAAAAGTGAAAACTGAGAAAATTTGGTCCAGCGGGTAGAAGCCCGAAGGCGGAATTCTACCCCACCAGATTGAGCATCTTCATGGTCGCATGGACGGCGGCGAAGACTTGGTTGTGGTGGACCCCACGGGTCTTGAAGGGCCGGTCGGGGCCTTGCCAAGTGATGATACATTCGGTCAACGCCGAAGACTTGCCCCCTTTGGGGATGCGGATTTCGTAGTCCAGCAGCTCGGGGAACCGTTCCTCCCCCAGGCCGGTGGCCTTTTTCATGGCCTGGATGAAGGCATCAAAACCGCCGTTGCCGATCCCCGAGGCCAAGTGCACTTCTCCGGCCATGGCGACCCTAACGCTGACCGTGGATTCCAGTTCCAGGCCGCTGGTGATGGTGCAGTTGAGCAGGCTGATCTTTTCGGTTTCCGCTGATTCCAGCACATCGGCAATGACAAATTCCAGGTCTTCGGGGGTGATCTCCGCCTTGCTGTCCCCCAGCTCAATGATCCGCTTCAAAACCTTTTTCTGGTTCTCTTCGGTCAGCTGCAAACCCAGTTCTTCCAGGTTCCTGGCCAAGCTGGCCTTTCCGGCCATTTTGCCCAAGGCATAGGTATGTTTGCGGCCAAAACGCTCGGGCCGCAGCCGGGACTGGTAAAGCCCCCCTTTGGCATCTCCGTCGGCGTGGATTCCGGCGGTTTGGGTAAAGACTCCGTCGCCCACCACCGGGGCATTGTCAGCGATCCTTTTACCCGAGAAATTCTCCACCATTCGGCTCAAGGTCACCAGTTCCGACTCGTTGACCCGCAGGGCAAGGCCCATCCGGTCCTTGAGGTTGACCACCACTTCGGAAAGGCTGGCGTTTCCTGCCCGCTCTCCGAGGCAGTTGATGGTACAATGGACCGCCTTGACCCCGGCTTTGACCGCTGCCAGTACATTGGCAGTAGCGAGGCCGTAGTCATTGTGGGGGTGAAAATCAAAGTCTTTGGTCGGGAACCGGGCGGTCATCTCCCCCAGGGCGGCATAAACCTCTTCGGGACCCATCACCCCTAAGGTGTCGGGCAACATGAAGTGATGGATCGGCTGGTCCAAAAGGGCCTCCATCATGGAAAAAACATAGTCCCTGCTGTCGGCATAGCCGTTGGACCAGTCTTCCAAATAGACGTTGACCTTCAGCCCCTTGGACTTGGCATAACCGATGGTGGACTTGACCTCCGCCCAATGTTGCTCCGGGGTCTTTTTGAGTTGTTCCCGGCAATGTTTGAGACTGCCTTTGGTCAAAAGGTTGATCACCTTGCCGCCGGTCTCAACGATCCAATCCACCGACAGGGTCTGGTCCACAAACCCCAGCACCTCCACTTGGTCCAGGAAGCCCTTTTCCTTGGCCCATTGGTTGATCCCGGTGACCGCCCGCTTCTCCCCTTCGGAAACCCGAGCCGAAGCCACCTCAATCCGGTCCACCTGCAAAACCTCCAAAAGGGCTTTGGCGATGTTGGTCTTCTCGGCGGCGGTGTAGGCGACCCCTTGGGTTTGCTCACCGTCCCGAAGGGTAGTGTCGAGGATTTCCAGGCTATGGGTCATGGTTTTTGGGGGTTCAGGTCGTCTTCCACAGCCAAGGGAGCTCTTTGGCCTGTTTGTTTTCAAAGGCCTTGATCTTGTCCATCAAGGTCAGGCTGAAGTCGATGTCGTCCAACCCTTTGAGCAACTTCTGTTTGCGGAAGTTGTCGATCTCGAAGCTGAACTTCAAGCCGCCGGGGCTGGTCACCTCTTGTTTCTCCAAGTCCACGGTCAGGTTGACCCCCGGATTTTTGGTGATTTCCGCCGCCAACTGGTCCCTTTGCTCGGCCTGGAGAAGGACCGGCAAGATCCCGTTTTTAAAGCAGTTGTTAAAAAAGATGTCGGCGTAGCTGGTGGCGATGATGGCCCTAAAGCCATAGTCCGCCAACGCCCAGGGGGCATGTTCCCGAGAGCTGCCGCAACCGAAGTTGTCCCCGGTTACCAGGATACTGGAGCCCCGAAAAGTTTTTTGGTTGAGTTCAAATTCCGGGTTTTCCGAACCATCGGCCAAGTAGCGCCAGTCAAAAAACAGGTACTGGCCGTAGCCGGTTTTTTCGGTTTTTTTCAGGAACTGCTTGGCGATGATCTGGTCAGTATCGATGTTGTTGCGATTGAGTAACGCGGCAAGGCCAGTCAAACGGGTAAAGGCTTCCATGGTTTTTTCTCCTCAGTTCCAGGTACGGATGTCAACAAAATGCCCTGCCAATGCCGCTGCCGCAGCCATTTCCGGGGAAACCAGGTGGGTGCGGCCCCCTTTGCCTTGGCGGCCTTCAAAGTTTCGGTTGCTGGTTGAGGCGCAGCGCTCTCCGGGTTTGAGTTCGTCTCCGTTCATGGCCAGACACATGCTGCAACCTGGCTCTCGCCATTCAAAACCGGCGGCCACAAAGATCTTGTCCAGCCCTTCGGCTTCCGCCTGGACCTTGACCGGATAAGAACCGGGGACCACGATGGCCCGGACCTTGGGGTTGACCTTTTTGCCTTTGGCCACTTGGGCGGCGGCTCGCATGTCCTCGATTCGGCTGTTGGTGCAAGAGCCGATGAAGACCCAGTCCAAGGCTACTTCAGTCAGGCTTTGCCCGGCCTTGAGGCCCATGTATTCCAAGGCGTTTTTGACCGCTAGTTTCTTGCCCGGATCGGAGAAGTCCGCTTCTCCGGGGACCTTTTGGTCGATGGAGATTACCTGTTCGGGACTGGTCCCCCAGGTGACCTGGGGCTTGATCTGTGTGGCATCGATTTCCACGGTCTGGTCGAACACGGCACCTTCGTCGCTGGGCAGAGTTTTCCAGTAGGCCACCGCCTTCTCCCAATGTTCCTTGGAGGGAGCCTGCTTCTTGGAATGCAGGTAGGCAAAGGTCTTCTCGTCCGGGGCCACCATGCCCGCCTTGGCTCCGGCTTCGATGGCCATGTTGCACAAGGTCATTCGGCCTTCCATGGACATCTCCCGGATCACTTGGCCAGTGTATTCGATCACAAAGCCGGTCCCCCCGGCGGTGCCGATCTTGCCGATGATGGCCATGGTCACGTCTTTGGAGGTTACCCCGGCCCCAAGCTTGCCTTTGACCTCGATCCGCAGGGTCTTGGACTTCTTTTGCGGCAGGGTTTGGGTGGTCAAGACATGCTCCACTTCGCTGGTACCGATGCCAAAGGCCAAGGCCCCAAAGGCTCCGTGGGTGGCGGTGTGGGAATCCCCGCAAACCACCACCATACCCGGATGGGTAAAGCCGTTCTCCGGGGCCACCACGTGGATGATCCCGTTGCTGGGGCTGTGCATGTTAAACAACAAGAGACCGTTGACCTCGCAGTTGTCCTCCAAGGTTTGGACCTGCTTGGCGGCGATGGGGTCGGCAATCGGCTGGTCCCTGTGGATTGTGGGGATGCAGTGGTCCATGGTCGCCAAGATGGCCTCGGGCCGGTGGATCTTTGCGCCCCGCTGCCGCAGGCCTTCAAAGGCCTGGGGACTGGTTACCTCATGCATCAAGTGCCGATCCACATACAGAAGCGGGGTCAACCCCTCTTGTTCAAAGACCAAGTGGGCATCCCAAATCTTCTGGTACATCGTCTTTTTCATCGATTGATCCCTGTTGTTTTTTTGTGTTTTGGTTTAATCTTTCTCTATAGCCGAAAGTCCAAAAATTCTCAAGCCCAAGGCATCGGAAACCCTCTTTTTCTTGTCGGAACAGCCATGAAGATGCTGCACACCATGATCCGGGTGCTGGACCTGGAAAAAGCCCTGTACTTTTGGGTGGAACTCCTGGGCTTTAAAGAGGTCTCCCGCAGGGAATACGAACAGGGCCGCTTTACCCTGGTCTTTCTCCAAGCGGGACCCTCAGAAGCCCAACTGGAATTGACCTACAATTGGGACCAAACAGAGCCCTACCCGACCGGTCGCTTTTTTGGTCACATCGCCCTTGAGGTTGAAGACCTCTATGGGCTCTGCCAAAAGCTGATGGACCACAAAGTGACGATCAACCGGCCCCCCAGGGACGGGCACATGGCCTTCGTCAAAAGCCCCGATGGCATCCCGGTGGAACTGCTCCAAAAAGGCCGCCTGCCTGTCCAAGAACCCTGGGCCTCTATGGCCAACATTGGGGATTGGTAATGGCCCTGAAATTCTTGCCAAAGGGCGGCCAGATAAAGTAAGCTGACCCCGTTTCTGCCCCTTGAACCTCAATCTGACCGACCCGCCCATGACCGAAGCCGTCGCCACCGTGGTCCGCCGCACCAAGGGCTTTTATTACTTGACCACCCCTGAGGGCCAAGAAATCGAATGTAAGGCCAAGGGCAGCCTCTTTAGGAACAGCAAATACGACAACCAGATTGCCGTTGGCGATAAAGTTACCTACCAACTGGAGCCAGGGCAGGAATTGGGCATGATCCAAGGGGTCCTACCCCGCAAAAGCTTTTTGTCCCGCACTAGGGTGGGGATTGAGGTGGAGCAGGTGATCGCCGCTAACCTGGACCTAATGTTTCTGGTGGTCGCCGCCAAAGACCCGGAGCCCAAACCGGGGCTGGTCTGGCGGATGTTGGTCGCCGCCAACCTAGGCTCGGTCAGACCGGTCCTGTTGGTGACCAAGCTGGACTTGGTCCACCACCACAAGGACCTCCCCTGGCTACGTCCCTTCTTGAACATCGACCTGGAAATCCTTTTCAGCAGCAAAGGCGGCGGTGCCGACGACAACCGGCTGGCCGACCTTTTGGGCGGTAATGTCTCGGTGGTCGCCGGGCATTCGGGGGTCGGCAAGTCCAGCCTGCTCAACCGGTTGTTCCCGGACCTGGACCTCAAGGTGGGGGAGGTCAACGAAAAGACCTCTAAAGGCAGCCACACCACCACCTACGCCCGGATGCTCAATGTCGGCCCCACCGGAGCGGTGATCGACACCCCTGGAGTCCGGGAGTTTGGCCTTTGGAACCTGGAGCCCAAAAACATCCGAGACCACTTCCCTCTGATCCGCCAGTTCAGCGGCCACTGCAAACACGCCGACTGCACCCACACCCACGAACCCCACTGTTTCGTCAAAGCCGAAGTCGAAGCCGGCCGCATCGACAAGGACCTCTACGCCGGTTATGTGGGGTTGCTGGAGGGGGGGGAGTAGTTTTTTTAACAAAGAGCAATTTGGAGCTAGTACTATGATAACTGCCGTATTTCTTAGAAATTACAAGTGTTACCAAAACATCAATTTTATACCGATTTCGACTAACTCGAAATTTACAGCTTATGTTGGAAACAATGGTATTGGGAAAAGCGCTATTTTAGAAGCTTTGGACACGTTTTTTAATGGGGCCGGTTGGCAACCAAATAGCGTCACCAAGTATCAAGGCGCTCACATTGCCCCATATGTAGCGCCGGTGTTCTTAATAGACAAAGGTGATGTTAAGCCAACGAAAGTTCAATTGGAGCAACTTGACAAACTAAGTAAGTTCTTCTGGGAAGTTACGGAAATAAAAGTTAACATCCAAAACCCTTTTATGAAGGCTTTTTTTGAACATCGGGGGGAATTATTAAAAAAAATCAAAGAACAAAACAAACAAAGCTCTGATTACTACTTTTTTCCTGTTTGCAAACAATCAAGATGGTAGTCTCTCTACTTTCAGCTTTCGCGCCGCTTTCAATAGCCATTTTTATGAAGGCAAGAAGGAAGGATCAGATGTCGATTCTGCTTTTAATGACGATTTTAAAGAAGCACTACAATACGCACTTCATAATTTTTGTGACTACATTTATATTCCTGTTGAAATCAGCCCAAGCGAATTCACTAAGCTGCAACGTGCAGAAATGCAGAAACTAGTTGGAAGTGACATTCGGGACACAGTTGCAACAAAAATTAATGCGCCGTTGATAGTAAAAGCGATCAATGATGAGCTTGGAAAATACATTGAAGAAATCGGTGGAATTCTTGAAAACTACGAGTATTCAAAAACAGGAAAGGTAAAAAACTTTCAGCAAAACCGGCTTATTGAAATTATTATTGAAGGGTACTTTGATACAAAGTCATTAAACAAAAAGAATCAGAGCACTTCCATCAAGATAGATGACCTAAGTTCAGGCGAAAAAAGGCAAGCTCTCATTGAGGTAGCTTATGCCTTCCTTATGAAAGAACCAAAACGTAAAAAACTGATTATGCTGGCAATAGATGAACCCGAAGCTTCATTACATACCTCTGCTTGTTTTGATCAATTTGAACGATTAAAGAGACTTTCAGAATATTTCCAAGTTATTACAACCACACATTGGTATGGCTTTCTTCCGATCATAAACGATGGGGTTGCACATTTTTTGAGACCCCAGGATGAAAACATTCAGTTTGAGTCTTATAATTTATCCAGTTATAAGGAGCAAATTGCGAACCAGAAAAGGGGCCGAATCCCAACTGACTTTGATTTAAAAAGTACCCATGACCTTGTCCAGTCGATATTCTACTCCATCCAGCTTGACAGTCCATTTAATTGGCTGATTTGTGAGGGCTACTCCGATTACCTATACCTTACCCATTACTTCAAAAACGAGATAGAGACATATAAATTAAGGATTTTACCGGTCGGAGGAAACAGCGAAGTCAAGAAAATCTATGAGTTTTTGCTGCTTCCTCTTAAAGGAATCGCAAACCCAAAGGGGAAAATCTATTGCTTGATAGATACGGATGTTGAGACCTTAGGAGGAGGTCCCACCAATAACATACAAAAGTCGATATTGTTCAGACGATTGTTTTGGAATAAGGCAACTCACCAAATTGAGCTCCTAGAGGTAGATAGCAATAAAACTGTTGTTACTGAAATTGAGGACGCATTGATCCCGGACATTTTCATTTCGACTTTATCTTCGTTTGTGGGCGAGCTCGGATTTGATTTGCCTCAGTCAACAATTAAAGTTGAAGCAAAATATTCTTGCGAAAGCTTAGACTTGTTAGAATCTAACAGAGAGAAATTAGAGAAATTTTTCACCCCTGAAAATAAGGTAAAATTTGCATACAAATACTGCGAGTTAGACAAAGGGACAAGTGTTCCAGCTTGGGTGAGCCAAATTGGGGAGTTCTTTTCAAAATGAACTTATCTCGGCGTTGCTTCCCAAAACAGGGCAAATCATTATTTGGCAAAAAGAGAGTTTTTTGTTTTTGCCTTAAAACCTCCCCTCCAAAATCAGCCCCACTTCCCGGCCGATTGCAACCGGGGCCAAGGAGAGGTGGGGGAGGTGGTTTTGTTGGGCTTCTTCGCTCAGATTGTCCAGCCAACTGGAGCCGAGGTAGTAGGCGCTGCCACCAAAAAAGAGGCTGAATACCGCTACGGTCATCATCCCGTTGTAACCGGGGCCGCCTTCTTGGCGGTTACATTCCACCAGGTTGGAGTATTTTTTTCCGTCCCGTTCGCTTTTTTCCTGGCAAGGAGCGGTGATCATTCCGGCGACAAACAGTGCAGCCCCGCCCAGAGCTACTTGGTAGCCCCGCTCTTCCCACATCTTGGCCCGTTCAAACCGTTTTTGGTAGTCGAAGAACTGGCCGCTGTCTTGGCCGAGCGGGGTTTTGAGGACCGGGGGGATGGCAAAGGTTTTGGCTGCCGAAGCCCGGATCAGGCCGCTACGGGCATCGGTCAAGGTCAGCTTGAGGTGGGTGCCCCGTTCTCCAGCCGGGGTAAAGGTGGCACTCAAAAAATAATCCACATCCTTCAAAGCCCCCACCCGAAGGCCGGTCACCGCACTGCTGCCCAGGGACAATGAAAGCTGTTGTTCCTTTTCGATCTCTTTGACCTTGGAGCGGTCAGCCAGCTTCACTCGGGCGGCCAAAATAGTTTCCAAGGAAGCCTCCATCAAGGGGAGGTATTTGGGGGTCTCGCCTCCTTCAGCGGACTTGGGCGGCAGGATGGCGACCACCGCCGATCCTGGCAGGTTAGCCTTGTCCACCAGACGGACCGCCAATTCTTCAAAAACCTCACGGGTCGCATCTTCTTCGACAAACAACAACCCTTCCTGGGCCAACGCTTGTCCGGCAAAACCCATAAGGAGCAAAGCCCAAAGCCATTGACGGGTCCACATGATACCCTCCGGTCCTAAAATTGTTGGAATTTCTCGCTGCTTTTAGGGTAAACCTTTTGGGGGCCAATGGTAAAGTACCCAACCAAACACCCGGAACCTTTGGCTGCCCTTGGCCGGATGCCGGGCTTCCAAGGACGGGGCCTTGGGGACCAGAATCCCGAGACTTGGGACCTAGGCCCAAACCAGTACCGGCCTTGTGGTTGAGGCAGGTCCAAACCTCGGTTTCCCAGGGCATTGACCAACTGCCCCATGTTCCCTAGGATAGCCTATTTTTAACCCTATCGCCGTTCCAGCCACCTCCAGCCTCAGCGCCGATGCCCTACCAGCCCGGAAAAATCGAACCCAAATGGCAACAACATTGGGAGCAGAACAAGACCTTTAAGGTGGAGATCGACCCCAACAAGCCCAAGTACTACGCCCTGGACATGTTCCCCTACCCTTCCGGACAGGGCTTACACGTTGGGCACCCCGAGGGTTACACCGCCACGGACATCGTCAGCCGGTACAAGCGGATGAAGGGTTTTAACGTGCTGCACGCCATGGGTTGGGACGCATTTGGGCTACCGGCGGAGCAGTATGCCATCCAAACCGGGACCCACCCGGCGGTCACCACCCAGGTGAACGTTGACAACTTCCGCAGGCAGATCAAGGCGCTGGGCTTTTCCTACGATTGGGACCGGGAGATCAACACCACCGACCCGAAGTACTACCGTTGGACCCAATGGATCTTCCTGCAAATCTTTGGGGCCGGATTGGCCTATGAGCATGATGCCCCGGTCAACTGGTGCCCCGAGTTGAGGACCGTGCTTTCCAACGAAGAGGTGATTGACGGCAAAAGCGAGCGAGGCGGGTACCCGGTGGTCCGCAAGCCGATGCGCCAATGGATGCTAAAAATCACCGCCTACGCAGAAAAACTCTTGGAAGACCTGGAAGGGCTGGACTGGCCAGTGTCGGTCAAAGAGATGCAAAAACATTGGATTGGCCGCTCAATTGGGGCGGAGGTCCATTTTGAGGTATGGGGCAAGCCGGACTTAAGCTTTGTGGTGTTTACCACCAGGCCGGACACTTTGTTTGGTGCCACCTACGCCGTTTTGGCTCCCGAGCATCCTTTGGTCGAACAAATCGCTTCCGAAGACCAGTGGCAAGCGGTGGTCGCTTACAAAGAAGCCTGTGCCGCTAAAAGTGACCTGGACCGGACCGATCTGGCCAAAAAGAAGACCGGGGTTTTTACCGGCAGTTATGCCAAAAATCCGGTGACCGGGGAAAATCTGCCGATCTGGATTGCCGACTATGTTTTGATGGGCTACGGCACCGGGGCAATCATGGCGGTTCCGGGGCACGACCAGCGGGATTGGGAGTTCGCCAAGGCCTTTGGCCTGCCGATCAAAAACATCATCGCCGGGGCGGACGTAACGGCAGCGGCCCACACGGAAGACGGCGAACTGTGCAATTCCGGCTTTTTGAACGGCCTCAAGGTGGAACCGGCCAAAGAAAAGATCATCGCTTGGCTGGAAGCCCAGGGCAAAGGCAAGCGGTCGATCAACTACAAACTGCGGGATTGGCTTTTCAGTCGCCAAAGGTACTGGGGCGAGCCTTTCCCTTTGTTGCACAAGGAAGACGGTCAGGTGCTCCCCATGGACCCCAAGGACCTGCCCTTGACCCCCCCTTTGACCGAAAACTTTTTGCCCTCTCCGACCGGGGAAAGCCCCTTGGCCAACCTCCCCGAGTGGATCAATGTCACCTTGCCGGACGGGCAACCGGCCAAACGGAGCAGCAATACCATGCCCCAGTGGGCGGGGTCCTGCTGGTACTACCTGCGCTTTACCGACCCCCAGAACGACCAAGCCGCCTGGAGCAAAGAGGCGGAGAAGTACTGGATGCCCGTGGACCTCTACATCGGCGGAGCGGAACACGCCGTCTTGCACCTCCTGTATTCCCGGTTTTGGCACAAGGTCCTGTACGAACAAGGCCATGTCAGTACCAAGGAGCCCTTCCAGAAGCTGGTCAACCAGGGCATGATCCTGGGGGAAAACGGGGAAAAGATGTCCAAAAGCCGGGGCAACGTGATCAACCCCGATGACATCGTCAAAGAATACGGTGCCGACTCCCTGCGGCTTTACGAGATGTTCATGGGGCCCCTGGAGAAGTCCAAACCCTGGAGCACCTCGGGCCTGGAAGGGATCAACCGGTTTTTGAACCGGTTTTGGCGGCTGTACCTGGACGACCAAGACCAGATTTTGACGACTCTGACCGAAGCCCCGGCCTCCACCGAGATCGAGCGGCTTTATCATGAGACGGTCAAGAAAGTTACGGAAGACCTGGAAGCATTGCGCTTTAATACCGCCATCAGCCAATTGATGATCATGGTCAACGAGTTGACCGGCCAGCAGGAGCGCAATCAGGCCATGCTCCAGGGTTTGGTCCTGTTGCTCTCCCCTTTTGCGCCTCACCTGGCCGAAGAACTTTGGTCCCGGTTGGGGGGCACCCGAACCCTGGCCTACGAGCCTTGGCCGGACTTCGATCCTTCCAAGCTCAAGCAAGACCAAGTGACCATCCCGGTACAGGTGTTGGGCAAACACCGGGACAACCTGACCATTCCTCTGGGGGCCAGCGAGGCGCAAGTGATGGAGTTGGCCAGACAAAGCGAAAAGATCCAAAAGCAACTGGAAGGGAGGACCCTGGTTAAGGTGATTTACGTTCCCGACCGTATCTTGAACCTGATCCTCAAGTGAAGCCGGATTCAGCGCCCAACCGCAACGACCCTTGCTGGTGCGGTAGCGGGGAAAAATACAAGAAGTGCCATCTTAACTACGACATTGAGGAGCAGCTTTTGAACCGAAACCCCCAAAGACCCCAACCGATCCCCAGGACCCAGGAATTTCTGGCTGGGATGCGCTCTTCCTGCGACCTCGCCAAAGCGACCTTGACCATGGTCGAACAAAGGCTGCGTCCCGGTGTTACGACCGAAGAGATCAACCGGTGGGTCCATGAGTTTACCCTGGACCACGGAGCCATCCCGGCGACCTTGAATTACCACGGCTACCCCAAGAGCTGTTGTACCTCCCTCAACGAGGTGGTCTGCCACGGGATTCCTTCCCCTGAGGTAGTGGTCAAGGAAGGGGACCTACTCAACGTGGACGTGACCTGCATCTTGAACGGATACTTTGGGGACACCAACAAATCCTACCTGATCGGCGAAGTGGCCCCAGAAACGGCAAGAATTGCTCAGGTGGCCAAAGAATGTCTGGACTTGGGGATTGCGGCGGTGCGGCCTTATGGGCACATCGGGGACATTGGCTTTGCCATCCAAAACCATGCCCATGCCCAGGGTTGCAGCGTGGTGGAGCAGTTTGTCGGCCACGGGATCGGAAAAAAGTTCCATGAAGAGCCCCAGGTCCCCCACTTCGGGCGGTCCGGCAGTGGGACTTTGATCCTGCCGGGGATGTTTTTTACCATCGAACCAATGATCAACCTGGGCCGCAAAGCCGTAAAAATCCTCGGCGACAACTGGACCGCCGTGACCGTGGACGGCAAACTTTCCGCCCAGTACGAACACACCTTGTATGTGTCGGAAACCGGAGTCGAGGTTTTGACCGCCTGAGCGCCAAAAAACCAACTTTGTGGGTTAATACAACCTAAATCGCTATTTCCCTGGACATTCCGAGCGGAGTCCAATACTCTCACCCAAGCCAAGAACAAGAAAGAAAAGATTGGGCAACCGAATGTACAGTTGCTCCGCCTGTCGGGACAGACAGGGCCTAGGTATGACTCGGGCACCAAAAAAAAGAACTGGTGCCGCCAATTGTGCAGGCTTTTTGCATACAGTATCCGAGACCGGTAGATTATTGATCCATCCCGATCGGAGAACCGAATGAGAAAGATTTCACTGGCAGCATTGGCTACGGCGTTGATTACCCTAGGACCCAGCCTCGTTATGGCGGTCGATTTTATCTACAAGGACGAAAGAGGCTTTGAGTTTTACCGTTGCGACAATTTTGGCGGCGGTGGCAGAGCCAAGGTCAAGCAAGTAGGCAAGGACAAGTACCTGGTTTACGGCGGGATCTACAAAGGGTACGTGGTACCTGCAGCCAATGCGGTTGAGGCAAGCCGGAAGGCCTGTGGCGAGGTTAGACCACAGTAATCAATCCCCCTGGGGTCCGTTGGACCCCGGATAAACCTGCACCCCGTCCTTGGGGTTGAAAAACGATACCCTCTCTTTTCTCTCTTGCGGCAAACCGAGAAAATCATTTTCTCCATTTCGTCCGTACCTAAAGAGAGTCACATGACAAAAAAGATGATGTTGATCATGGCGAGCGACGATGAAAGTCGAATCGCCCTGGTCGAAGACCAGCTTCTCCAAGAGATGCTGATTGAGCACCAATCCCGCGAGCAAATCAAAGGGAACATTTACAAAGCCCGGGTCGTCCAGATCCAAACCTCCGTACAAGCCGCATTTGTTGATTATGGTGCCAAACGCCATGGTTTCCTGCCTTTGTCCGAAGTCTGCCCCCAACTGGTTGACCCCAACAGCAAGGAAGCCAAAACTGGCCGCCTGAAAGTGGGCCAACAGGTTTTGGTCCAGGTCACCCGTGAGGAAGTGGACAACAAGGGAGCGGCCATGACCATGCAGATCTCCCTGCCTGGCCGCTTTATGGTCCTGATGCCTTACGGCAACAAGGGCGGGGTCTCCAAAAAAATTGAAGACAAGGAAGAACGAGACCGGCTCAAAGGTTTTTTGTCCGGCCTGGAAAACGAAGAACATGCCGCAATCATTCGCACCGCCGGAACGGGCCGGGATTTGAGCGAATTGAAGAAGGACTACACGGCCATCAAAAAGCACTGGGAAGACATCTATGACCGGTTCTGCGAAGCCAAGTCGGCCGGCCTGCTGCAAGAAGAAGAGGACGTGGTTACGAGGAGCCTGCGAGACTACTACACCGAAGACATTGAAGAAATCTGGGTGGACAACCCGATGGTTTTCCAAAAGACCTTGGAATTCCTCAAAATGGCCGCCCCCAGGAAACAAAAGATCCTCAAGCTCTACGTTGGGGACCGGAGCCTGTTCTCCCACTACAACATCGAAAAGCAGGTGGAGCAGCTGACCTCTCGGGAAGTGCGGCTCAAATCGGGCGGTTCGATCGTGATCGACCAGACCGAAGCGTTGGTCTCCATCGACGTGAACTCTGGCCGGAGCAACCAAGAATCCAACGTGGACGACACCGCCTTGCGCACCAACCTGGAAGCGGCCGAAGAAGTGGCCCGCCAGTTGCGGTTGCGCAACTTGGGTGGTTTGGTGGTAGTTGACTTCATCGATATGGAAAAAGACAAGTCCAGAAGGATGGTCGAAGACAAGATCACCGAATCCATGGCCCGAGACAAGGCCCAGCACAAGATTTTGCCAATCAGCCAGTTTGGGCTTTTGGAAATCAGTAGGCAACGGATGTCGGTGCGGATCTCCAACGTAGTCGAGTCCACCTGCCCTTTCTGCAAAGGCAAAGGCAAGGTGCCCTCACTGTTGGCCGCCACCAACCTGATCTTGCGGCACATCCGGGAACTGGCCGCTCGGGGCAATGTGGAACGGGTGACCGGGGAGCTTCCCTTGGGCATCACCAACCACCTGCTCAACGAACGGCGCAAAGAGATCATCGACCTGGAACACGAGTTTGGCATTGAGGTTCACATCTCGGCCAACCCGATGTTGCACATGTTTGAAGAAAACATGATCAAGGCGGTGACCGATGGTCCCCCGAAAAAGCGGGCTGAAGATCACCCAAGGCGGGAAGAGTCCGAACGAAGCCGCAGCCGCAGCCCCCGCCCCCGGTGGGCCGAGGAGGAGAAGGACGAAGCCAAGGCCGAGGTGAATACCCCGGTTGAAGCTTCACAAAAGGAAGAAGGAGAAGAATCCGGCGATGCCGCCGACCGTGGACGCAACCGCAATCGTGGTCGGGGTCGGGGACGGGGCAGAGGTCGGGACCGAGAACGGGGCGGCTTTGGCCAAGAACAGATCGAAGGTTCCCGTTCCGAATCTTTTGCAGACACCGAAGAAACCGAAGAGTATCGGCCCAAGTCCCATGGTCGGGCAGAGCCGATGGAACTTTTGGATTTGGCTCCCCTGGACAGCCCCCTGTACAAGGGCGCAATTTTCAACCAGCTGAACTCTTACACTGAAGAACAACTGGACCGGTTTTTCCTGGACTTCCAGTTGCGGCTCAAGGGCAAGGCCAAAGACAAAAAGCCCTTTGTGGTCCCGGAGCGTTACCTCTGGCGCAGCGTAGGCAAACCTTTGACCGAGGATCCTCCCTTTGAGGAACTGGTGGCCGAAGAAGTGGTGGTCTCCGTCCCCAAACCGGCAAAAGTCGCCGCAGTAAAGGAAGAGGAGATTGCCGTAGAGGAAGAAATCGAAGAGGGCCAAGAGCCCTCTGAAGAGGGAACCGCCTCGGAAGGGGAACGGCCCAAACGCAAACGCAACCGCGGCAGCCGAGGCCGGAAAAAGCGGCCTGAGGAATTGCTCAAGGCTCCGGTGATCGGGGACGCTCCCGAAGAAGAGGAAGAGGAAGTCAACGGCAACCTGCTACCTCCCAAGGAAGAAGAGCCGATTGACGATGAAGACCAGGAAGGCCCCAGCCCCGGCAATGAGCTGGAACCTCCGGTCCAAAAAGCGGCCCCCCGTGGTCGCAGCAGGACCCCTCGTCCCAGAAGGGCGACCGGACTGCTGGGCGAAACCCCGGCTCCACCCAGACCGCCTCGCAGCCGCAAACCGGCCGCTCCTGGGGTTGCCGGTGAGACGGCGGTCAAAAGGCCCGCTCGGCCTCGCCGGGCTCCGGCCAAACCCAAGGTGGCGGTAGAATAAACTCTACCCCACCCGACTGAAGCCCGGTTTCCCCCGCAAAGGGAAGCCGGGCTTTTTTTTTGCCCTCACCCTGGCGGCTCCGAAACTCTGCCCCCAATATTTGGCTGCCTGGGCCCCAGACCAACCTACCACTGGCTCACCGGTAGCAACCTCCCTTTGGACCCAAACGCCGTTACCTCCAGCCCTAACGGGTTTTGCCCCCCCTGGAGACCAAAAGTTCCCGCCGACAGAAAAAAAATTCCCGTTCTCCGGTAAAGTTGATAGAATACCAACGGAATTGGAGGTTGACCCAGCGGAGGTTTTGCAAGTCAGGGCTTTACCGGAGTTGGAGATGAAAGGTTTTGGCAGCTGGATTTTGGTGCTGTGCGGTTTGACGCTGCCCGGCTTGGTTTTGGGCCAGGAGCCTTATGGCCATGTCCAGGTGGAGCAGGGCAGTCTGGTGCTGCTGCGAGGCTTGGGCGAGACCAAGGTGGCGGCGTTGGCCAAGCCAGTGGAGGTACAGATGGACGACCTGCTCCGGGTCGGCCCCGACTCCCAAGCGACCCTCACCACCAAAGAAGGCACTCGGCTCGACCTGGGGGCCAACAGCCTCTTCCAGATCCGTCCCTGGAAACTGGGTTCCAAGCGGGGCTACCTCAAGATGGTTTACGGCAAGGCCCAATTCTCCCAAGTCAAGATCAACCCCAACCAGCCTCCCTTCCAGGTCCGAACCGCCATGGCGGTGATCGGGGTCAAGGGGACCCGGTGGCAGCAGGAAGTCACCAGCGAGGGCAACTCTCAGGTCCTGACCCAAGAAGGCAGAGTTGGAGTCCAGGGGCTTTCGGGGGAGGAACAGGTGGTGGGTTCGGGGCAGATCAGTCTGGTCTTGGGCGGACAACCGGCCAGCCCGACCAAGAACGCACCCGCTTTGCCTCCCAAGGGTGTGGCCGGTTTGGCGGCCCCGGCCCCAAACAGTGACGAAGCCTCCGACTTCAGTTCCGAATCTGCGTTGGTGGAATCGGGGGTGGTGGATGTCAAAACCCTGGCGGACAGCAAACAAACCGAAGTGGGCTTAGGCGACTCGTTGGAGGGCAGCCCTGTCTTGGAGATCAAACCGGCGGAACGGGAGGATGCGGAATTTGATCGGTCCTACGAAGCCACCGAATCGGACCAGCGGAGCGAAGCCAATTTTCCCCCAGTGGCTCCACCGCCGATCGAAATCCCTCCGGGAGCTACCAGCAGCGACCCGGGGACCGACGGGGTACAACAAAACTTGGAAAAGTCAGGCAAGATCAACCTGGGGTTTGAGAAATAACGGGAGAAACCATGAACCGGCTGCTGGCACTTGGAATCACTCTTGGCTTGGGTCTAGCCCCCCTGGGGCTCTGGGGGCAGGATGCGCCGAGGTCGGTGGGGTCGCCAGCAGGTTCCTCACCTTTGGCAACGTCCCAGGAACCAGGGAACCAGCCTGTCCCCCCGGCGGCAAACGAAGCCACCGTCGAGCCTGCCCTGCCTGCCGGACCCGCAGCCACCTCCCCGTCGGAGTCCCCAGCCACCCTGGCCCCTCCTGTGGAAGCAGCAGTTTTGCCCTTGGAGGCCCAAGGCCAAGCCTCGGCCCCACCGGCGGAACCGCAACCGGCTCCTTCGGCCTCGACCGAGCCACCGGCAGCCTTACCGGTATCACCGATGGCACCGGCCCTGTTGGGGGAAACCCCCAAGCCTGCTCCGCTCTCCACCTCGGTGGAGTCGCTGCCTCAAGAAACCACCCCACCCGCAGCAGTGGAACCTCCCCAGTCGCCCGTGGCTCTGGAGCGACGGGCCCCCCAGATCTTTTGCCCCGATTTGGTCCGCAAACAGACCACAGCAGAGCCCCAGTGGCCGGTCAGTTTTATCTTGGTGGACGAAGACCGGATCACCGAAGTGACCCTCAACGGGCGGCCGGTACCGGTCACTCCGGCTAAAACCTTGGTGATCCACCGGCAACTGGTGTTCACTCCCGGCCGCAACTTGGTTGAAATCACCGCCAAAGACGAAGCAGGGCACCTGCGGCGCAGACATTTTTTGGTAGGCTACAAGCTGGACGACCCTTCCGCCGCCGAGGGCTCTCTGGAATCACCTTGGCGGCAAACCTGGATTTTGGGGCTGACCCAAGAAACGGACAGCAACCCCACCTTGGACCTCAGCAGTCCGATCAACATCGCCAACCTGGAAGTGCGGGGGGTGGTGGACGACAAGGAACAGACGGACAGCCGTAGGACCCTCAAGCTCACCGGCATCCTGGCCAGCAAACAAACCTCCTTTTTGGCAGGGGCCATCGACAGCGCCTACCGGAAGTCTCAGAACCAGTTGCTCAACAGCCGGGTCGCCTTTTTGGGAGCCGGGACCCAGTGGAGCCTGGGGGAGGGTTCGGCCTTCAAGTTGGACTATCTGTTCACCGACATGAACCTGGGCGGGTTCGACTATCTCCAGAGCCACGGGCTGACTCCGGCTTGGGAACTCACCACAAAAAACCAGTCTGGGGAACACCGGCACAAATGGGGGTTGGAGTTGGCCTATCGGGATTTTGCCGATCCGGTCTTGACTGACGGAGCCCAAGAGGCGCTGGCTTGGACCTACTTGGGGGTGGACCCGCAAGGGCTGGACCGGTACAGTTCAAAAGTAAGCCTAGGCACCAGCGCCGAAGGCACCTTGACCAGCCAGAGCCGGTATTGGGGGGCCGATTTTGACTGGAAAAACCGCTGGGAAGCGGGGGTGCTGTTTGACCTAGGTTTTGGTCTCCAGTACCGGGACTACAAAAACGAACTGCCCCTTTCGGCCAACACCCCCTTGGGAGCAACCCGGGTGGACCTGCCGTTACGCTTTTCCACGGCCCTGGGTTACTCCAATTGGGGCTTTACTTTAAAGGGCCATTATCTCCACCAAGTCAACCTTTCCAACAAGCTGGTTTACGTACGGATCTTGCGAGGGTTGACCTTGGAAGGGGTGTTTTGAGGGAGGAAGCCATGTCAAAAGGTTGGAAAAAAACGGGGTTGGCCTTGGCGGCACTGGTTGGTTTGGGACTGGGCGGTTGCAAGAGCTTTAACGACAACCCTTCCGGGGGAAAGACCCTGACCGTGGACTTGACCGCACTGACCACACAGATGCAAGGACAGGGGGCAGTGGCGGGTCTAGCTTCGAGCCCGACGGCGACGCAGGTGAAGGCGCTGGTGATTGGTGCCTTGGCGGTCTCCAGCCGTAACACTCCCTACGGACCGGACGTGGCCATCAACCAGACGGTCAAAGACAACCTGGAAAATGAGCTGAGCAACTCAGTCAATTATTTTGCCCTGGTCAAACTGCCTGTCTCGGAGAACTTTGTTTCCTTCAAGGTACCGCCCCCGGCTGCCGGAAAGTGGCAAATTGCGGCGGTCGGGCTTTCGACCCAACCTGCCGCCTTGGGCAACCTGGGGGACTCGGAACACAAAAATTCAGCGGTTTATTATGGGTTTGGGGACAGATTTTTGACCTACGACACGGTAGCGGACAGCCCCTATTCCTTGACCCTCTCCAGGGCCTGCTTGGTTTCCGGTCCTCCCAAGGGTTGCGCCAGTTTTGCCGAGACCCTGACCGGTACCCCGGTGGTGACCGCCTCGGTTGAAATCCAGGCAATCAAGGTCAATGGGGCGAGTTACCAGCCCAGCGCCCTCACCCTACCCTACCTAGCTTGGACCGATGCCCAGGCCAGTGCTGCGGTTACGGCGCTCAAGACGGAATTGGCGACGATCCGCACCCAAACCCCTAGCCTGACCAGCCTGACCGTGGAAACCACCCACAGCCAAAATCCATTGGAGTCGGCGGCTTGCCAAGCAGGAACCTACTCCGCCTGTGAGACCCAAAGTTACAAGGTCAATTTTTAAATCCCCTCGGGTTTTGCCCCCCGACCAGCGCCGGGCCGGGCAACCCCTCCGGCCCCCCCCCAACCTGGGCGGACCGGTCCAAAAATCGTCCCCTTCCGTACGGAGGCCTTGGCCAAATGTCTTGGAGAGTTTAAGGTCTTCCCAGGCAGGCCTGCCGTTCTGCTCCCCCAATGAGGGTTTTGCACTTGGTTCCCAAAGGTACCTTCGGCTATGAAGTTTAGGTTGATCTGGGCTGTTTGCTTGGGCCTGCTGGCCTCTCCGGTACAAGGCCTGGAGCTGTATCGTTTGCTGGATGGGGATTGCCGAGGTCCGGCGGGGCTGATCGTTTACGCCGACCAGGAACAGGTGGAACTGTTGGGCCTGGACGGCAGGTTGCAAAGTGTCGATCGGGCTTCGGTGCGCCATATTCTGGTGTACAACTCCCTGGAAAACCCGATCCCCGAGATCCACCTGGAAGGCCGGTTGGCCGAGAATCTGCGGGAAATTCGGCTCAAACACCAAGGGTCCCCAACCTTCAGCGGCTGGCCGATCCGGTTTGAAGAAGAGCTGGTGGTTTATTACGACACCCAGGGCAAGACCTCGCTGGTGGCCATCGACCAGATCGTCAGCATCCAACGGCCCGAAGGGATGGCCGGGGACCTGAAACCACAAAACTTTTTGCCGGTCTCCCTGGCCTTGGGGCCGGGGCTGCCCCAATGCCAGGACCGGGAAACCGGAGCGACAAAAGAGCGACTTTTCCCGACCCGAGTGATTGGCAACCAAATCGGAATCAGCCAGTTTTTTGGAGCCTACCAACAGGGGTTTGACCGGTTGCGCCGGTTCCAGGAACGGACCCAGTTTTATGCCCGCCCCTTCGTTTATGACGAAGAAACCAAGTTTGGCTTTCCCCTGCAGACCCCCAAGGGCAACGAAGAATACCCCGCCTTTTTCCCCTTTTATTTCCAATGGTCCGCCGGGCGGCCTTACAGCCACCAAGGGCTGACGGTGTTGGGGACCAAACTGGTGGCTTGGTTGCCCCAGGTGGAACCGGTGTTTGTTATGCAGACCGACCTGAAGTCCCACTTTTTTAACGCCAGTTTTGTGGGCAACCCCATGGCCCTGGCGGCGGGGTCCGACACCCTGGTGGCCAACCGGGCCTTTGCCTTGGACTACTACAAAAAAATGGTCTCCAAAGAGGCAGCGCTGGTGGAGTCTTTCAACTACTTAGCCCTTTCGGGGATCGACTACGGCCCTTGGTCGGTGGCGGGCGGGGTTTATTACCCGATTTATGGGCTCAACGGCGGCGGGTTGTTCCGGGAGTTCCTGGCGACCCAAGCCACACCGATCTTTCGGGTGATGTTCCAGCGCTCCAAATCTTCGGTCAAATTGATCTGGGCGCAAACCCAGGTGGAGTCCAGCGACCCGAAGGCGACCGAGATCAGGCTCAACGGCAGCGAAGCGATGGTCAGCGCCAACCTCGCCCTGGCCGAGGAATCCCAACTGCGAGACCAGCTGACCCACTACAAACTCAAGGCAGGCTTCGTGAGGACCAACTACGAATACCAGTGGGACAAAGAGATCACCCTGGGCACCGCTTTGGTCTATCAACCGGTGGACTACCAGGAAACCTACCGGAATTCGGACCGGAGCCTCAAGGGCCACCAGACCAAAACCCTGTTTTTTGGCCGCCAGAGCTTTGGCAGTTCGGTGGTCTTGCAAGGCCAACTGAACCTGTTTTTCCGGGACTACAAGCTGGGTTTTGGGGCCCCCGGAAGTTTTACGGATAACCAGTATTCCTTGGTGGGGTCCATTGAATTTATCCTCTAGACAATTCGCCGCTCTGTTGGCCTGGGTCCTGCTTTTTTTGGGTCCCCAGCAGGCGGGGGCGCTCAACCTGTCCGCCCTTTACAAAGGTGCTTGCCAGCGCTCGGTGGGGGTGATTTTGACGGTCAACGAAGACCAGCTGACCCTACTCAACCTGGAGGGGCGCTTTGAGGTGGTCCCTCGGTTTGACGTGATCTATCTGGCCCAGTACCCCTTGGGCGAGCTGCCCGCCCAGGGAACCGAAGCCCCGGTCTTGCCGCCCTTGGCGGTCAAAACCCTGCACCAAGGGAGGCTCGATACCTTGGTGGAAGGCTGGCCCATCGATTTTAGCGAAGAGGAGTTCAGTTTTTTGACCCTAAACGGCCAAGAGGCGGTCATCCGCAAGGAAGCCATCTGGGACCTGCTGCCGGTTGAGCAGACCGGGCCGTTGCAGTTTAAAACCTCCCCGGTCGAAAAACTCCAGTTTGCCCACCCCTACCCCTTCGCCCATTGTGAAGTGCTTGGGACCGGAAAGCAGGTTTACCCCCAACTGCTGTTGGGTGACCCGCTTTTGATCCGTCGGGAATTGGACCGTCTGCAAAAGGGCGGTCAGTTGGTGGAAGAATACAGGAAGGACAAGGTCTTTTATGCGGTGCCCCAGGTTTACGGGAATTCCAACAGCCTGGGCCTTTGGCTTTCCGCCGGTTCCAGGTACGGTTCCAGCCGCTCTCGGGTCAACAGCTTTATCCCCAGCTTCGTTTCCGAACTCTCCGAAGGCCCCTTTGGGTTCCAACGGGTCTTGGTCACCGGAACCCAGCCGATGCCCTACAGCCTCCACGAGGAGCCGCAGAGTCAGTTTTATTATGCCCTCAAGGCGGACTACGTCCATTTTAGCCTGATGTACGACTTTGACCGCCTGCTCTTGGGCGAACAGCGGTATTCCTGGAAGCGGGAAGACCTGGACCGGGTGGACGTGCGATTTAACGAGTTGCAACACCTGATGGCCGGGTTCGATTACCGGTCATGGGCGCTGGAATACATGTGGATGCCTCTGCAATATGGGGTAAACCTCAACGATTCCTTTTTCCGGCACCGGGTGGAGCTCAACAAAATGGCCCTGTCCTACATGGACCCCCACTTCCGGGGGGAGTTGCAGGTCGGTTGGTCGGTGGACGGCAAGGTGGACAACATCGTGATCACCGAAGCGGACAGCCCCGAACAGATCGCCGAGAAACAGCGGTTGCGCAACCAGATTGCGGCGGCACCGGAGTTTTTGGCCCAGATCCGTTTTTACCGGTTCAACCTGGACCTGCACGAAAACCTGCCCTTTGAACCTCAGCTCAGCTGGATCCGCAGGCAGATCGACTTTTCCCGAGGCCCCGAGCCCTACGGCCTGGAACCGGCGATGCGGCTGTGGAGCAACAGCGATACCCTGGCCCTTTGGTTACGCTGGCGGTTGCCCCTGGACCTTTCCTTGTCGGCCTTTGCTTCTTTGGAGCAACAAAGCCGCAAATGGGGGGAGACGGCCTTGGACCATGCGGACCAACGGATTCTCCCCAAAGGTGGGGTCAAATTGGACCTGACCTTTTAGACCCACAACCCAATCGGCAGGCAAAAAAAAAGCGCCGGGCGGCGCTTTTTGGGGGTCATTCAAATTCGTCGGCAATGGGCGGAACAAAGACCATTTCACTGATCTTGATGGCCTGCTTGCCCTTGTAGCTCCCTTGGAACCCTCGAAACTTGGTCACCCCTTCCACCTGGATGTTCAGTGGCCGGGCCGCTTCGTGGTTGAGCGGGACTATGTCCCCCTTTTTGAGGTTCAAGAAGTCCCGGACCTTGATCTCGGTGCGGCCCAATTCAACCAGCAGGTTGATCTGCGCTTCCGCCAAGTTGTCCCGGAACCGTTTGCCCCAGACGTGGTCTTCTTCGTTCTGGTCCGACTGGAAGCCCGAATCCAACTTGCCCCGGATCGGCTCGACCATGGAGTAGGGGATACAGATGGTCAGCATCATCGGTGCCTTGCCCATTTCCACGTCAAAGGTGATTACCACCACCACTTCGGAGTGGGGCACGATGGCCACAAACTGGGGGTTGATCTCAGTACGGGTGTAGGCGACCTGGAGCGGGAACACCGGCTTCCAGGCGTTTTGGAGGTCTTCTAGGGCAGAGATGACCACCCGTTTGACCATTTTTTGTTCGATGGCGGTAAAGTCCCGGCCTTCCGCCTTGACCTCCAATTCCCCGGTGCCGCCAAAAAAGATGTCGATCAAGGTGAACACCAGCCGGGTTTCCAACACCAAAATGGCGTTCCCTCGCAGCGGGTTCATCCGAAACAGGTTTAAGGAGGAAGGGACCGGCAGGGTTTTGAGGAACTCCCCGAATTTGATCAATTCGGTGGACCGTACCGAAATGTCCACCACCTTGCGCAACGCCGAAGACAAGGTCAGACGGAACATCCGAACAAAGCGGTCATGGATGATTTCCAAGGTCGGCATCCGGCCTCGGATGATCCGGTCTTGGCTGGTCAAGTCGTAGGGGATGACCGCATCTGCGTCCATGTCGGGCATGTCGAAGTCTTCGTCCGAATCCCCTCCGGCTATGCCCCTTAACAGGCTATCGACTTCGTCTTGGCTGAGTACCTGAGACATGCTTTTTCCTGGTCTTTAAAGTCCGAACCGTTCTTGGAGGCAGTTTAGCGTAAACCTGGGCCAAGCTCCAAGCAAATTTTACCTTTCTGCCCCACATCCAAAGCGGATTGCAGGATGTGGACCTTTCGTTATCGGTCGGTTGGGGGGAAAACTTGAGCCCCATCCCCCCATGCTTGGGCGAGCCTATGGATTCTCTTTGGGCGGTTGTTCTTCTTGTTCCCGGCGGAGCTTTTCTTCCCTTTCTTTTTTGTTGGACCAGGAAACCACAATGGGCATTCCCACCAAAAAAATCAGGATCGACAGGATCCACCAGAAGGTCATCTGGTTGTAGGCAAGTAGCGTGTCGGGTTGCATAGTCTCTCGAAAGGAGGGGTCCAAAAAGGAGGCGTTGGTCCAAACTACCCCAAAAGCATGCCCTCTGCCAAGAGGGCGGCAAAAAAGGACTGGCGGGCTGGATTACTCCGGCTCTTCAACCACCGTCTGGGGACTGACCCCGACCGAATAAAAGACCTCATCGAGCAGCAGGTATTTGATGCTGGCAAAAAAGGGACTGGAGTCAAAGTCCGCCGGGGTGATTTGGCTGTAGTTCTTGGCATGGTGGACTACCAGACGGAGGAAGTCCTTGGGTTCCTCCAGGGGGATGTTCAGGGGGGTCTTGGGGTTTAGAAACCGCATGGTCGGGCTGACCGGATAACCGGCCACGTGAAAGGCGTGGGCGATCAGGCCCGAACAGATGTAATACTGCTCAAAATCGGTATTGCCGCCCAGATAGACCTTGGTGTCAGGCCGAAACTTGACGTACAGGTATTTAAAGAGCAGCCGCTCCAGGTTGGCCAGATCGTACTTGGGTTGTTCGACTAACTTTTGGATCATAAAGGTTTTGACCTTTTCGAGCCCCTCCTCGTCGATCATCACCGGCCTGCTCAGCCGGAGGTCCAGGTGCAGGTATTTTTCGATCGGGCTGACCAGGATCCCTTCGGGTTCCGCCTCGATGATCATCCCTTCCCCCCAGTAGATTGCCGCATGGCTGAAGGGGCTGGTGGTTAAGGTTTGGATGATCCGGCTGATCCTTTGGTTGCCCCGGACCAGGATCACATCACAGGGCTGGGCGAGTTTGAGGATCCGCTTTTTTTTGTAGGCCAGAAACTTGGCTTCCTCTTCGGCGCTGCCCAACAGTGGCTGGGCGGACTCGTAACCGGGGGCAACCTCCAGCAGCCGTTGCATCAGGTAGCCGTAAACCCTTTGCCGCTGCCGTTCGGTGGAAAAAAATTTCCCGGTTTCGTTGGCCCAATGGAACAACCCGGCAACGGCCCGGTCAAAGGGGGTGTTGTGCCCCTCCAGGATCGGTTTTTTGATCTCCTGGTGGATCGCCTGGAATTTCTTTTTTAAGTCTCTCATGACTCTTGGGGGAGGTTGGCCCGGACCCAGCGGTTTTGGCTACCGGGCTTCAGCCACCCCTTACCATGGAAGACTTCGGTTTGGCTTCAGGATTTTGCCCCAACTTTTTTGGGGTCCTTGTGGCGGCTTTGACCCCCAGGGGGCTCAAAAGGGGTAGGCCCAAGGGAGCAGCAGGGTGGCCACGGCGGCGGTCAGGAACTTGAGCGGCAGGCCCAGCTTCAGGTAGTCCCCAAACCGGTAACCCCCAGGGCCATAAACCATCAGGTTGGTTTGGTAGCCCATGGGGCTGGCGAAGCTGGTGGAAGCGGCCAGCATCACCGCAAACAAAAAGGCAGTAGAGTTCACCTGGGCCATTTCGGCCACCGAAAGGCCGATCGGAAACATCAAAACGGCGGCGGCGTTGTTGGTCAAAAGCTCGGTCAAAAAGGAGGTGACCAAAAAGATCACCAACAGGCCCAAAACCGGGCTGCCATCCCCGACCTGCAAAACCGCCTCGGCCAAGATTTGGTCTAGCCCGGTGGTTTGGATAGCTTCACTCAAGGCAAAGGAGAGGGCAATGGCGATGAGGATCGGCCAATCGATGGAAAGCCGGGCCAAATTCAAATCCAAACAACGTAGGGCCAACATCAATCCGGCGGTGACTAAGGCCGCTTGGAGCATAGAGAGAAACCCGCCTGCCGCCAAAACCACCATCAACCCCATCAGGCCCAAGCTGGTCCAGGCGTTGCGGTCCAGCCGCCGGAGCACCACTTGGTGCTCCGCCACCACAAATACTTCAAATTTGTGTTCCTTGTTGCCCGTTGCCGGTACCGAAGCCAAGAGACAGTCGCCCCGTTGGGGCTGGTCCGGGTAACCCAAGGGCAAGAGTCCGTACCGGGCAAAAAAGTCCTTCGGGTCCCAAGAGTCGCCCAAAAAGGGGCATTCCGCCCCCAAACTCACCTCCACCCAGGGGCCTTTGGGCTGGACCCCCTGCAGGGTCACCCCGCTGACCTCCAAGAGACTTTGCAGGACTTCGGGGCTCAGGTCCAAGGTGAGGACTTGCCCTGTTTCCAAGGGGGTTTGGGAGGAATAATGGGGGGCAAACAAGGTGGCCTCGGGGAGCCAACCGACCCAGGGGCATTCGGCCCCCAGCTCCAACCGGACCTGATAACTCCGGCCCCGCTCTTCCGAAGGGGCCACTCGTTTGGGCAAAAACCGCGGAGCCAGCCAAACCAGATACACCAGCCCCACCAAAGCGCAGGGCAGGCCGACCCGCGAAACCTCAAACATTGAAATCGGCGGCAACCCTCTCTCCAAGGCCAGCCCGGAAACCACCAGATTGGTGCTGGTCCCGATCAGGGTACACATCCCGCCCAGCAGGGCGGCGTAACTGAGGGGCAGCAAAAACCGAGAACCCTGGAACCCTTGGCGTCTGCACCAATCACTCACCGCCGGAATCAACATGGCCACCAGCGGGGTGTTGTTGATAAAACCGCTCAGTGCAACCACCGGCAACAACAGCCGCAACCTTGCCCCGGCTTCTGTCTTAGGGCGGCCCAGGATGTAGCGGGTCGCCCAGGCAATCCCGCCGCTGCGCTCCAAACCGGAGGCCACGACAAACAAAACCGCAATGGTCAGCACCCCTTCGTTGGCAAAGCCTTTGGTTGCTTGGCCCATGGTCAAGACCCCCGAAGCCAGCAACAGCCCCACCCCACAGCCCAAGATCAGGTCCGGCGGCCATTGGGTGTACAAAAAGAGGGTCAGGACCAACAGAATGGCGGCAAGGGTGAACCAGAGTTCCATGGGCTTCCGTTAAGTTGAGTAACTTGATCAAGTAAGTATGCTATTATCCAAAGTTCACCTGTTTTGGCAAGCCCCCAATCCGGGGGCTTTCCGGTAAAGGCCCGGTATTCCAGGAGGGCAGTGGAAAATTAAACTTTTGGCCCCAACTGCCGATAAGGAATCAAAGGCCGAATTCCCGGCCACCCAACAAAAAGGAGGTGCTTATGTTTGTACTCATCCGGTGGGTCACCAAACGGTGGCCCAGCAAGGTGAAAACAAAAAAAGAAAAAAAGCCCTCAAGTTTTAAGGCCAAAGACCGATAAGGGAGGCAAGAGGCTCTGTCTTTGCGGATGGAGTTTGGCCCGGTGGGCTTCCAGCCCAAAGACAAAAAGCGATAGGTGCGGCTGCTGTCCCCCTGCTGGGGGCAGTGGGTAAAGTTAAAACCCGACTGAAGGGCCAGAAGGTCTGGCAGCCGCCCTAATCCCTCTTTGGACCAACCTTGGCAGCGATTTGTCCGGCACCAAAAACCAGCCGGACCGACCGAAAAAAGCAGGCAACCACCGCAGGCCCCCAGGGGCAAAACAAAAGAAAGGAGAGAAGAAAAGCGAACTTGGAATAAGAATTGAAAACCTATCCTTGGGATTCCTCTGGACTTCGTGTGTCCAACCACTAGGAAGCGACCTTCCCGCCCCAAGAGGGGGGCAGGCCACTCCTGATGCCTGCCCGTCTCACAACGATTCGGGGGTCAACATGAAGGTTCTTCCCAACGGGCAATCCGCCCGAGGGCAGTAGGGGGCCAAGGGTTAAAAGGCTTGGAAACTTTTGCCGGTTTTTAAGACTTTCTCAAGGATAGGTTTCAAATGGCTGGAGACATCAGCGCAAATTCGATCCAAGGCTTGGCCTCGGGGCTGGACACCAAATCCATCATCGAAAAGTTGGTGGAAGCGGAGAAGAAAAAGGCCGAACCGATCCAAAAGCGGATGGAGGTCAAGAAGGTCGAGCTGGACACCTGGAAACAGGTGAAGGCGGCGCTTGAAGCGGTGAAAACCAAGTCGGAAGAGCTTTCCAAAAAGTCCTTGTGGGACGGCAAGCTGATCACCAGTTCCAACCCGGAAGTGGTTGAGGCGATTGCCACCAGCGGGGCCAAACCGGGCAAGCACACCCTGGTGGTGGACAAGCTCGCCCTGGCTCACCAAATTGCAAGCCAAGGGTTTCCCGAAAAGGACACCCAGATTGGCAAAGGGACGGTGACGATCACCATCGGCACCGGTTCCCCCCAAAAGTTGACCTTGGATGACACCAACAACACCCTCCAAGGGTTTGGAGATGCGGTAAAGGCGCTCAACACCGATGTTGAGGCCAATATCATCAAGACCGGAAACAAGGAACGACCCTACCAGATCGTCTTGACCAGCAAGAAGACCGGCAAGGAAGGGGAAATCAAGGTGGAGGTGAACCTGACCGGGGACAAGGGTATCCCGATCCCCACCTTCGACCCCTACTACAACCAGCCGGACCGCTGGAAAGGGATCTCCAAGGGAGACGAAAAGGGCCCCAAGGCTACCGGAACCGGTTCTTCCACCGCCGTGCCCGAACTGATCGGTACCTATGAAGGGGAAGACAACCTGGATCTGACCTTTACGGTGGCCAACACCGGGATCGTCGGGGTTTCGGAAACCTTACGGGTCCGGTGGGAAGACAACAAAGGCAGGTACGGCTACCTGGACCTGGGCAGTTTTGGCTACACCCCCGGCGAACCGATTCCGGTGGTGGACGGGATGAGTTTGGTGATGACCGACGGTGAAATCATCGTCAACGACAGCTTCAAGGCCAAGGCGAAGGCCCAGGAATCCGACCTGTACTGGTGGAAGTCTGAAACCAGCCGAAAGTCGGCCATTGAACAGCCGGCCTCCTGGGGCAAGCAGGCGACCGAAGGTGGACCGGTGATTACCGGCAAGTACCAAAGCGACGAGGACGACAAGTTTACCCTCAAAGTCGTGGGTTCCGGCCAGGTTGGCCAAGGGGACCTGAAAATCGAGGTATCCTCCGAAGGGGGGTACAAGGGGACGGTCTTTGTGGGCCAGGGTTATGAACCTGGGTCCAAGCTGTCTCTGGCCAAGGGATTGGAATTGGAGTTAAAGCCGGGGATCTTGAACAACGGTGCGGTCTCCACCTTTGAATACCAAGCGGAGTCCACCGAAAATTATTGGTGGTTGGACCCGGCAGACCGGGTGGAAGGGGGGCAGATCAAGAACCTCTCCAACTGGCAGGCCCCAGAATTGGAGGAGGGAACCAGCAAGACTGCTTTAGGCGCAGCGGCGGACACCGGCCCCAAAGGGCCGAGGGTCAGTAATGTTGATAAGGAGATCGTCGGCAAGTTTGAAGGGTACGATTCGAGGGTTTATACCTTCACCGCCTTGGGTTCGGGCACGGTGGGCACCACCAAGGGCCTGGAACTCAAATGGGAGGACAACCAAGGCAACTCGGGGATCCTCAAGGCCGGCGGGGAGGACTACAAACCCGGAGAGGCCCTGCCCTTTGATGCAGGCCTGTCTTTGAGGTTGGGGGAAGGAAGCGTTTTCCAAAACGACAGTTTTACCTTCCGCACCTTCAGCCCGGTGATCCAACCGCCCCAGGATGCGGAAGTGCGGCTGGGAGCCACCGAGACCGGAGGGGGGCTTTTGATCACCAGCCCGACCAACGAGCTGGAAGACGTGATCGAAGGGGTGAAGCTCAACCTGTTGGCGGTGGACACCAAGCCGATCACCGTCAGCATCAAGGGCGACACCGAAAAGGCCCTGGCCGGGGTGAAGGATTTTGTAAACAACTACAACGATTTGTTGAAGTTTTTTAACGAAGCAACCAAGTACGACCAGGAGACCAAAGAAGCAGGCGCATTGCAGGGGGACCGGAACCTGCCCCGGATCCAGGCTGAAATGAACCGGCTCTTTATCGATCCGGTTTCGGGTCTGCCTGAGGAGAACAACCTGTTGATCTCCATTGGCCTCAAGCTGGGCAATGACGGAACCATTGCCTTGGATGAAGACAAGTTGACCAATGCCATCAACGACAACCTTTTTGTGGTGGCCAACCTGTTCCGCAGTTGGGGGGAGACCGAATCCTCGGGGATTTCGTATCTCTCCAGCACCGAGAAGACCAAGATCAGCGGGAAAGACGGCTACACCATCGACGTAACCGCCCCGGCGACCAAAGGATTTTACACCACCAAGGCGATCACCGCCCCGGTGGCGATCAATGAAGGCAATGACACGGTGATTGTCACCGTCAACGGCAGGGAGTCGGAGCCGATTGTTTTGGAACACGGGAACTTCGGCCCCCAAGAGATTACCAACATGCTGCAAAAGAAGCTGTTGGAAGACAAGGCGCTTTCCAAGATGAAGGTGGTGGTATCCCAAGAAAAAGGGCAGATCACCATCCGGTCGAACCTGACCGGAGCCCGGAGCGGGGTGAACGTGAGGTCCAAGGAAATCGACCCGATGTCGCCGCACTTTTTGATGGGCGGGGTCGGAAAAAACGGGACCGACGTACAAGGAACGATCAACGGCACCCAAATGGTCGGGGCCGGGCAGATTCTTTCGGGACCGGAAGGGACCGATTATGACGGGCTCAAACTGTTTGTCTCGCTCTCCGAAAGTCAGATCGGAGACGGAGTCGAAGGGACCATGACCTTCACCAAAGGGGTGGGGGCCAAGGTCCAAGAATACATCAACGGTCTTTTGGACACCGAAACCGGGGCCTTGGGCATCTACACCAAAAACGTAGAGGAACAATTTAAGGGCTACGAAAAAGAAACCAAGACCTTGGAAGAGCGGGTCAAAGCCAAGAAGGACAAATTGGTGGAGAAGTTTGCTGCCCTGGAATCCAAGATGGGAAAGCTCAAGTCGGAACAAAACTACATGAGCAAAGAGTTGGCAAAACTGTAACAAACCGGGAGAACAGCCATGAATCCGTATGAAAAAGGCAGTCATGCCTACAAAAAGGCCGCCGTAAATACCCAGGACCAGGGGACCCTGATCCTGATGATGTACGACGGCTTGGTGAGATTTCTCAAGGCCGGTCTGCTCAAAATGGAAGCCAGAGACCTGGAGGGGACCCACAACAACCTGGTGCGGGCCAAGGACATCGTGGCCGAGCTGATGGCCTCCTTGAATCTGGAAGGCAGCGGCGAGATGGGGGCCAACCTGAAGGCGCTTTACGGATATATGTACAACCGGCTCATTGATGCCAACGTACAAAAAAATCCGAAAATGGTGGAAGAGGTTTTGAGTTTGGTTTCGGAACTGAGGGAAGGCTGGCGTGGGGTGATCGACCAACGCAAAAAGGCCGGCGCTACCCCTTATGCACAAACCAAAGGAGCGATCAAGCCGCTGAATGTGGAAGGGTAAGGGCGGTTTTGGGCCGATTGAGGCCTGGGGGAAAGACTGCCCTGGATTGCCGCCGGGAACGCAAAAGCAGAGGGAGGAGCAGGCCACCAGAGGATAGACCTTGGCCAAAAGAGGTTGGTACGACCTTTTTCGGGCGAAGTTTACCCAAAGAGACTTTAAAAAAAGGGGATTGTAACCGAATCCAGGGCCGTTGTGGTCCTAGAAAAAAATCCGACCTTCAGGCCAAAGGCCAACCTAGCGCAAACTTGGGTTGCCCGGCCTGACGGAAGGAGAGAATGGGCTTGCGAATTAACCATGACGAATATGGAGATGCGAAAGCTGTGCCATCGTCGAACACCTAGGAGGGCTTATGAAAGCACGCAGAGTTGCCCAGGAAAGGTACGCCAGCAGGTACGCCAAAAGAGTCATCTCCATTTGTTTTGACGAGAGCTCCTTGGCCCGGATCAATCCCGGTCTGAAGCTGGTTTACGCCCCGGACGATCCGCCTTTGTTCATCAAGATCGACGAGGTGGAGACCCAAGGCAAGGTTTTCTGATTTCAGGGGGACTGCTCTTTGGGCCATTGTTCTGGCCCAGGGGCAAGGACCCTCTGGCGCATTGGGTTTTTTAAAAAACCCGATCCAGATCGGCCTTTCCCGGCAGCACCGGGAGAACCGATGTTTTTACCGCCCCAACCCCCCACGGCCAATGGGAGGAGAAAGGCACAAACCCCAAGAACGGAGATTGCCTATGGAAAAAAAGTGAGGTGATGTGGGTACCGCTGGCGGCTGCCATATCCTCAAGAAGCCCTGGTTTGGGTTGGATATGGGAGCTGTTGGGCAGCGGGGTCAGAGAAGCCCCGAGGTCCAATCGCAGCTCCACTTAGGCCCATGCCGGTCTTTTGCGAACCTACCCCCAAGGATCGGGGGTAAGAATGCTCAAGGTCGGAACAACCTAAGGGTGTCGTGAACTAGCCATGGTATGGCCTACCGGCTCGAAAGGATTTCGAGCTGACACATCTCACACGGAGAATGTTATGAGTGTGCGAATCAATCATAACAGAAGTGCCTTAAACGCCCATCGAAACCTTCTCGCCAACGAGAACGCTCTTCGGGGTTCATTGGAAGCACTTTCTAGCGGCATGAAGATTAACCGGGCCAGTGACGGGCCGGCGCAATTGGTGATTTCCGAGCAGATGCGGGCTCAAGTTGCCTCCACCAACCAGGCGGTGGCCAACAACGAGAACGCCATCAGCGTCATCCAAACCACCGAAGGAGCGCTGAACGAAGTCAGCCGTCTCTTGATTTCCATGAGACAGTTGGCCATTCACGCCTCCAACGAGGGGATGAACGACGATACGATGCTGCAGGCAGATCAGCTTGAAATCGGCAACGCACTTCAGTCGCTTGATCGAATTGCTGCCCAAACGCAATTCGGCCAACGCAAGCTTTTGGACGGTTCTAACGGTTCCACCGGTGTTGCCATCGGTCAGGGGTTGGAGTTTCTTGGCGCTTCGGTCAAGACTCAGGCCTCGGGCAAAGAAGGCTACGATGTGGTGGTCACCAGGAACGCAACCAAGGCCCAAGTGGTCGGAACGCAAGCCCTGACCCAAGAGATGGTCAATGCGGGTGAGGAGTTTACGGTAATCGAGGGCGGTAAGATCGCCAAGTTTAAAACCGAGGCCAACGATAACGTCAAGACGGCGGCACAACGTTTGTCCGCAGCCGTCAGGGACGCTGGCCTCGATGTGGATGTCTCTTTAAGCGACTCCAACCAATTGATGGTGACCCACAAACGCTATGGCTCCGGCTTTAGCTTTCAGGTCTCCTCAAGCAGCGCCGGGGTTCTCTCCAAAGAGGCCGGACAGCTCGAAACCGTTTCCAACGGGGTCGATTTGGCCGGTACCATCAACGGAGAAACCGCATTGGGCAAAGGCCAAATCTTGACCGGAGCCAATGGGACCAAAAACGTTGAAGGGCTCCAAGTGGGGTTCTACGGCGTAGCTGGGAACGGTGAAGACCTGCCCGAAGCGGGGGTCTCGGTTGGGGGTATTGCGATGTCCAACAACTCGTTGAAGTTCCAAATTGGAGCCAACCACGGGCAAACCGCAAGCGTTTCGCTTTTTGATACGTCCTCTAAGTCCTTGGGCAGAGGGGTGGAAACCAAAAGTGGCTACACCAGCTTGAGGGAAATTGACGTGCGCAGCTTTACCGGAGCTCAGGACTCGTTGATGATGATCGACAAGGCCATCAACGACGTGACCTCGATCAGGGGTGAGTTGGGTGCCTTCCAGAAAAATACCCTGGAAAGCAACCTCTCGAACTTGAGGATCGCTTCTGAAAACCTGGTTGCCGCCGAATCGACCATTCGGGATACCGACATGGCCGCCGAAATGGCAAGTTTCACCAGGAATCAGATTTTGAGCGAATCGGCGACGGCGATGTTGTCCCACGCAAACCAGATTCCGAACACCATCTTGAAGCTCTTGAACTGATCTCAAGGGATTTTGGATGCACTTCCGGGGGGGGTAATCCCCCTGGGGGTGGGGTAAGGGAACTGGTGCGATCTTAAGGCAGATCGCAGGCTCAGTCCAAAAGAAGGAGCGCCTTGATTTCAGTATTGGCGTAGAGGGCAGCCGTGAGAGCGGCTGCCTTGAGCTCCAATCTCAAGGAAGGATGTGGTTCAGGGGAGCCGCTTTTTCTCCCGCCGTTTTTTTGGCGGCAGAGAAGGCGCTTCTTGCCCCAAAGTCGGGGCAAGCAAGAGTACTTTTTGACATTGGATGTCGATGATACTCGTACAAGCCGCATACGCTCTATTGGAGGTAGTATGAGTTTGCGAATTAACCATAATACCAGCAGTTTGAACGCACACAGAAACCTGGTCAAAAACGACAAAAGGGCGGAATCCTCCCTGGAGAAGTTGAGTTCAGGTCTGAGTATCAACCGAGCAGGGGATGCTCCAGCTTCTTTGGTCGCTTCCGAACAAATGCGCTCACAAATCGCAAGTTTGGACCAAGCGGTCAAAAACTCTGAAACCTCTGTCTCGATGGTTCAAACCGCAGAAGGTGCTTTGACGGAGGTGAACAACCTCCTGGTGGGCATGAGGCAGTTGGCCATTCACGCAGCCAACGAAGGTGCGAACGATGCCGTGATGTTGGAAGCCGACCAAACCGAGATCGGAAGTAAGGTCTCGGCCATTGATCGGATTGCCCAATCCACGTCATTCGGCAAGAGGAAACTCTTGGATGGTTCCAACGGGGTTTCGGGAACGGCGATCGGCAACGGACTTTCCTTTGTCAACGCCAGCACCAAGACCCAATCTTCTGGGGACAAGGGGTATGACGTAGTCATTACCCAGGAATCCTCGGCAGCCTCCTTAGCGGGGACTCAGGCACTGACCCTTGAAGCGGTCAAGGCCGGAGAGGTTTTGTCGGTCGTAGAAGGCGGCAAGTCAGCCACCTACACCACCAAATCTTCGGACACGGTGGAAAGTGCGATCAAAAACTTTGCCGAGGCAGCCAGGAAATCGGAACTGGCTGTGGAAATCTCCGGTGACAATGCTGGTAAAATCAGCATTATGCACAAGAACCATGGGAGTGGCTATTCCCTCCAGGCTTCCAGTTCGACTGCCGGCATCCTTTCTACGGAAGCCAACAGTCTGACCACGGCCATGAACGGAACGGACCTCATGGGGACGATCAACGGCGAGGCGGCTATCGGAACGGGGGATACCATGACCGGATTGGTCGGGAATCAAACCACCGAGAACCTCTCGGTTCGCTTCAGAAGGCCAGAAGGGGTTCAACCCTTTGGCGGCCCGACCAACGTAGGGATTGTCACGGTGGCGCAAAACGCCTTGACCTTCCAGGTTGGCCCGGATGCCGGACAAACGGTACGGATCTCGTTACAAAACATGTCGTCCAACCAGCTTGGGCGGGGTGTGGCCAACCAGAGTGGTTTTGAAAACCTGGGGGGGATCGACGTTCGGTCCGCCAAAGGCGCTCAAGATACCCTGGCTCTGATCGACCAGTCGATCAACGAGGTTTCCAGGACTCGTAGTGAGTTGGGTTCTTTCCAGAAAAACACTCTGGAAACCAACATCGCTACGCTGAGGACCACCCAGGAGAACATGGTGGCTGCCGAATCTTCCATCCGGGATACCGACATGGCTCTTGAGCTTGCCGAGTACACCCGGTCGGAACTGATGAAGCAGTCATCGGCGGCGATGTTGTCGTCGGCCAATTCCTCACCAGGAAAAGTGTTCTCTTTGATTTTGGACAAGTAAGACGAACCGAAGGGGCCCTTGAAACGGCCCTGGAGGAAAAGTCTTCAGGTCTCTTACCAAGCGGTGCGCTGGAGGTCGGGTTTTGCGATCTCCGGCGCATTGTTTTCAATCTGTTCCGGGCCAAACAAGAGGCTCGTGATCCCCGCCAAATTTGCCGCCAACACGTCGTCTTGGGTATTCCCGTAATAAATCGCTTCTTCTTTGGTCACCCCAAATCGCTCCAGAGCCAGCTCCAGCATGTAGGGATTGGGTTTTTTTTGGTCCCAATCGTAGTCCCCGGAGATGAACCTGCATTCGGCGGGAAAAAATCGCTCCAACCCGGCGGACCGGACCTTTTTAAGCTGGGTGCTGGTTTTTCCGTTGCTCACCAAGCCCAATCGCTTGCCCTCTACCACCAAGGATTCCAAGTAGGCCAACGCCCCCGGATACGGCTTGAGGTCCGACCAGTAGGCTTCCTTGTAACAGGAAAGCAGGTAATGGAGGTTTTCTTGGGAATACAGGTCGAGGTTTTTGAGGAAGGCGGTCATGTAGGCGGCCGGGTCCACCGAACCGATCCGCTTGGAAAACCACCGCATCTGGCCATAGGCCTCTTCCCGGCCCGGCAGCAGCTTGGCTTCAAACAGTTGGTCCACGGCGTATTCCTGGGCGGCGTAATAAGCCGCCCGGGTTTGCAGTAAGGTGTCGTCCAGGTCAAAGAGGTGCAGTTTGAACCGTAACAGGTCCATCAGCCGACGGTGACCGATTTGGCCAAGTTGCGAGGTTTGTCGATGTTCAGCCCCAGGTGCAAGGCGGAATAGTAGGAGAACAGCTGGGCCAGCACCAGTTGCATCAAGGGGTTCAGTTCCTTGGGCAGCTTGGGCAGCTGGATGCAGTAGTCCATCTTTTCCCGAGCCTCATGGTTGTCTTCGGTGGCAAAGCTGACCACCACCCCATTGCGGGCCTTCACCTCTTCAATGGCCGCCAAGGTCGAGCGGTAGAGTTCCCCTTCTTCGGGGCTGGGCAGAAAAAAGAGGCTGTAGAGCTTTTCGTCCACCATCGCCAAGGTCCCGTGTTTCAAGAACCCGGCGGGCAGGCCTTCGGCGTGGAGGTAGGTGACCTCTTTCATCTTCAAGGCCGATTCGAGGGCGACCGGATAATAGATGTCCTTGCCCATGAACAGCCAGTTGTGGATGTGGCTGGTTTTTTTCGCCAACTGGCGGATGAAGCCGGATTCTTCGTTTAAGGTCCGCTCCAACAGGTCGGAGAAGGAGGCCAAAACCCCAAGGATTCGTTGTTCTTCGGCGGCAGGCAGGGTCCCATTAAGACGGCCCACCCGCATGGCGATCCGCCAACCGATCACGACCTGGCTGAACGCCGCCTTGGTGGAGACCACACAGATCTCCGGGCCGGAGCCTTGGAAGATACATTGGTCCACCATCTGGCTGATGGAGCTGCCCACCACGTTGACCACGGCGCTGGTTGCCCCACCGGCGTTTTGGGCCGCCCGGACCGCCATTCTGGTGTCGTAGGTCTCCCCGGACTGGCTGAAAAAGAGGGTGTGCTGGTCAGCGCTCAGGGGCAGCAAGGTCGGGAATTCATCGGAACTGACCGCAGGGACATAGAGCCCGGCGTACCTTTTGAACAGGTAACTGGTGACCATGGCGACGTAAAAAGTGGTCCCTACGCCGCAGGCAAAATTGTGGGTTTTGGACAAAAACCGCTCTGCCACAGCTTGGATTTGGGTGTCGTCAATGGCTAGGGCATTGTTGACCGTTTGGGGCTGGTCGAAGATTTCCTTGAGCATAAAGTGGGAATAGCCGCCCATCTTGGCGGTTTCCTTGTCCCACTGCACCTGGATCACTTCCTTGTGCAGAGTTTCCCCGGTGACCAGGGATTTGACCTGGTAGTTTTCCTTGCTGACGATCACATATTCCAGATCCCCCAGCAACACGGTGTCACGGGTTTGGGAGATGTAGGCGTTGATGTCCGAAGTCAGGTAGTTCTCACCGTCCCCCAATCCCAAGACCAAGGGGGAGTCCTTTTTGGCCCCCAAGATCTGGTTGGGCAGGTAGGGGGTGAGGACCGCCACGGCGTAGGAGCCTTCAAGCCGCTTGACCGCCGCCACAAAGGTCTTTTCCACGTCACCAATCCCGACGTAAAGGTCCTGGAGCAGGTTGGCCAGCACCTCGGTGTCGGTGTCGGAATGGAAAACGAAGCCTTTGGACTTCAGTTCGTTTCGTAAGGCTTGGTAGTTGGAGAAGATGCCGTTGTGGACCACCACAAAGGTTCCATCGTTGCTGGCGTGGGGGTGGCTGTTCGCCTGGGTCACGCCGCCGTGGGTGGCCCAGCGGGTGTGGGCGATCCCGATTTGGCCTTGCATCTCGTGGAACTGCTCCACTTCGTCCACCTTGGCCACATGGCCAACGTTCTTGCGCAGCTCGATCTTGCCTTGGTCGAAGATCGCCATGCCGCAAGAGTCGTAGCCCCGGTATTCCAAGTTTTTGAGACACTGCAACAGACTGCCCGCAACTGGGCGGTGGCTGGCAATAGCGCTGATTCCGCACATGGGCTTTTAATTCTTGTAGGTGAAGTTGTCCAGGAGCAGGGCTCCAGGGGCAATCCAGCTGCCTGGAGAGAGGTTGTGACCGGTGCCGACCTTGGCTCCGTCACCAATGAACGAGCCGAGCTTTTCCAGACCGGTGTCCACTTCCGGCTCCCCTTGGGGCTTGTAGCGAACCGTTCCGCCGTCGATCCGGTTGTTGATCGTCATGGTCCCCGAACCGAGGCGCACGTTTTCGCCCAACACCGAATCACCGATGAAGGACAACCGACCTACGTTGGCACCGCCAAACAGGACGGCGTTTTTGATCTCCGTACCGTAACCGATGGTGGAGTTGGGGCCAATGGAGCTGAAGTTGCGGATCAGACAGGAGTTGCCGATGTAGCTGCCTTCGCCGATGTAACAGGGGCCGTTGAGGGTGGTTCCCGCTTCGATGTGCACCCCTTCGCCCAAGACCACCGCTCCCTTGAGGGTCACGTTGGCTTCGAGGACCGCAGAATTGGGGATGATGCTGGTTTTAAGGTCCTTCATCAACATCTGGTTGGCCAGCAGGATGTGCCAGGGCCTAGCGATGTCGATCCAGTTGTCTTCCCAAAGGCTCGCTTCCAAGGCACCCTTGCCGATCAGTTCCTGGTAAACCGCCAACATGTCCCTGCCCTTGGCTTCCAGGAGGCCAAAGACGGAGCTGTCCAAAATGAAGCTGCCCCCGAAGATGTAGTTGGAAAACCGCCCGGCTTCGGGCTTTTCCACCAACTTGGAGATGCCCATTTCCCCGGAGAGGTAAACGTTCCCGTAGGCCCCTTCGCTGCCCGGATGGGTGACGGTAGCTAGGTTGGGCTTTTTGGCGTAGCTGTACCGCTCAATCAGGGCCTTAAAGGGGTTCCCGGCCATCAAGGCATCGGCGTAAACCAGCAAAAACCGTTGTTCCTTGCCCAGTGCCTCAGCGCCCAAAGAAACGGCATGGCCGATCCCCAAGGGTTCCTTTTGCACCAGATATTCGATCTTGAGCCCCAGGTCCCGGCCAAAGTGGAACTGCTCTTGGATCATCTCGCTTTTGTGGCCCACCACCAAAAAAACTTCCTTGACCCCTGCTTCCTGCAGGCACCGCAACTGCCGCTCCAGGATGTACTGGCCGCAAAGGTTGATCATCGGTTTGGGCCGGGTGTCCGAAAAAGGAGCCAATTTTACGCTCCTGGCGGCAGCCAGTACAAGAGCTTTCATGAGGCCTAAAGTTTGGTGGAGGTTAGGGATGCCTTGGTGAGCTTGGCTTGGTAGAGCCGGTTTTGTTGGTCCTGGGGGACTTCAAGGGACTGGCCGTTGAGCTGGATCACAGCGGTTGCGCCGGTGGTCATGATCAACTGGTACCCTTCCTTGGCAGGGAACTCGTACTTTTTGTCTTTTTCAAGCATCATTTCCTTGACCCGCTGGTTGTCAGCGGTCACCGAGACCCAACCGGCGGACTTGGCGACCAAGACCAGACTGAGCTGGTTCATCGGAGCGGCGGCCGGAGCGGGGGTGTCGGTTTTTTCCACCGCCTGGACCACTTCTTGGCTGGTGCTGGTTTCATGGCCGGAGTTGGAGGCAAAAAAACCGATCAACAACACCAGCACAAAGGCTCCCGCCGCCAACCCCAAGTGGGTCATGTTGAGTTTGGAGGTGTCAAAACGGGGGCTCGCCGAAGGCAGGGGGGCATCGGGCCGGTCCCCGATGTGGTTGTAGGCCCGGTTCAGTACCTCGGACATCCAGTCCGAATCCAAGCCCAACAGGTTGGCGTAGTTGCGGACGAAACCACGGACGAACACCAGCCCCGGCAGCTTGTCCTTCGCCCCTTCCTCGATGGCCCGCAGGTTGGTCAGGGTGATCCTGGTGATGTCGGCGACATGTTCGATGGTGTAGGACAGCTCTTCCCGTTTCGCCTTGAGGGCAATGCCGATGGAGGCAAAGTCTTCGCCAAAGGGTTTGGAGGAAAGCGGGCGGGAGGAACCTGGGAGATTCGTTTCTTCGGTCATGTTTTTCAAGCCTGTTCAAAATAGAGGAATAGCGGAGGTTAACCGGTTTTACCTCGATTCGTAAAGCCCTTTCGCTTAGAGGTCCAAGTCGAAGGTGCCCGACACGATACAGTGGTCCGAAGGCCGGTCCAGCGCCCGAAGACGGTAGTCGATCTCGGAAGTTTTGCACCGTTGCAACAACGGTTGGGTGACCAAGAGCAGGTCGATACGCAACCCCCGGTCGGGGAATCCGCCGCTACGGTAGTCGAACCAGGAGAATTGGTCGTTCGCCTGGGGATGGAGAGCCCGAAAGCTGTCGTACAAACCCCAGTCGGTCAGTTGTTTGAGCCATTCCCGCTCTTCGGGTAGAAAACAACACTTCCCGGTCCTCAGCCACCGCTTGGCGTTTTCGGGACCGATCCCGACATCCAGGTCGGTCGGGGCTACGTTAAAGTCCCCCATGACCACCACAAGGTCCTGCGGGGAGAGGCCCCGCAAAAGTTCCCAAAGGTCCTTGTAAAACTTGGCCTTGGCGGGGAACTTGGTTTCATGGCTGCGGCTCTCCCCTTGGGGGAAGTAGCCGTTGACCACCACCAAGTCGCCCCCCTGTTTTAAACCAAATCTGGCGGTGATCAACCGTTTTTGGTCTTCCGGCCGGTCTTGGGGGAAGCCTTTGGTCACGGTTTTTGGTTTCACCTTGGAGAGCAACGCCACTCCGTTGTAACTTTTTTGGCCAAACACTTCGATTTCGTAGCCCAAGTCCGCCAGAGGCTCAAAAGGAAAGTCCAGGTCCACCACCTTGGTCTCCTGGAGCCCCAGGATGTCCGGTTGTTCTTGGGCCAAATAGTCACACAAGGCTTCCATCCGAATTCGGATGCTGTTGACATTAAAAGAAGCAATCTTCACTTTGGACCTAGGCTCGGGTTTGGTGCAGTCTAAAAGGCTCCAGCGAAGTTGGTCAATCCTAGGAACGAGGTGAGTTTGCCCTGGAAAATCCAAGAATTTGATGAGCTGGATTCAACCAACAATTGGCTGATGCAGCAACCCAGCCCACCCAGGGGCCAAGCGGTCCTGGCACTCCGGCAGACCGCCGGGCGGGGGCGGTTGGGCCGCAAGTGGGAAGTCGGGTCGGGCGGGCAGTTGACCGGTTCGTTTTTTATCGCCTCCAGCCAGTGGCCCCATTTTCCCCCGGCCCTGACCCTGCTGGTGGGCCTTGCGGTGCTCTGTGCGCTGGAGGACTTGGGGGTGGAGGGCTTGAGCCTCAAGTGGCCCAACGACCTGCTTTGGGGCCGGAGAAAACTGGCGGGGATCCTTTGCGAGTCTCGGCCCGGCGGGATGGTGGCCGGGGTTGGGGTTAACCTCAAGGGGAAGGCGGAGGACTACTCCCGTGAGCTTTCGGCCAAGCTGATCCACCTGGAAACCTTGGGGGTCCAAAGCCCCGGTCCCCGTGAACTTTTTGCCCAACTCTTGGCCCAGGTGGACCGTCTGCTGGACCTTTGCACCGGTGGGCTGGAACCTTTGGTGGAGCTTTGGCATTCCAAATGCGGCTCCATCGGGGCCTTGGTCAGCTATGACGACGATGGGGAACCCCAGGTCGGCGAGGTCCTGGGCCTTTCTCCCCAAGGGGCCTTGCGGCTTTTGGGCCCCAAAGGGGAGGTGCGGCTTTGGAGCGGCGAAGTTGAGTTCGTCAGCAACCCTTATGATGCAGCAAAGTAGCGGTCACGGAAGTACAAGGACAGACGGACCAGAGAGACCAGGACCGGCACCTCCACCAACGGGCCTATCACCGCAGCAAAAGCTTCTTCCGATCCAATGCCAAACACCCCGATGGCCACGGCAATGGCCAACTCAAAGTTGTTGCTTGCCGCAGTAAAGGCCAAACTGGCGGTCTTGGGGTAACCCCCGTTGGACCGGTGCCCGGCCCAAAAGGAAACCAAGAACATAACCACAAAGTAGACCCCCAAGGGCAATGCTACCTTGAGCACATCCAAGGGAACCTTGAGGATCGCTTCGCCTTTGAGGGTAAACATCAAAACAATGGTCGAAAGCAGCGCCACCAAGGTGATCGGCCCCAGTTTAGGGGCAAAGCTCTGTTCGTACCACAACCTCCCTTTGGCCCGGACCAAACCAAACCGGAGTAAAAACCCAACCAGGAAGGGAACCCCCAGGTAAAGCCCCACCGAGAACGCCACTTCCGAAAAGGCAATGGACACCTCAAAGGAATCAAAGCCCATCCACCGGGGCAGGTAGGTGACCAGGAGAGTGGCCAAGGGAGCGAAAAAACAGATTTGGAACAACGAATTGAGCGCCACCAGCCCGGCAGTGAACTCCCGGTCCCCTTGGGCCAGTTCGCTCCATACCACCACCATGGCGATGCACCGGGCCACGCCGATCAGGATCAACCCGGCCATCAGGTGGGGCCGGTCGGACAAAAAGGCCAGGGCCAGAGCAAACATCAACAGGGGGCCAATCACCCAGTTTTGGGCTAAAGACAGGCCCAAGAGCCGCTTCTCCCGCCACAAGACCCCCAATTCCTCATACTTCACCTTGGCCAAGGGGGGGATCATCATCAAAATCAATCCAGCCCCCAAAGGCAGATTGGTGCTGCCTTGGGAAAGGCTGGACAAGGCCTCCACCAGCCCGGGCTGGCTGGCCCCCAAGCCCAGGCCCAAGGCCATGGCCAGGAGGATCCACAACGTCAGGTAGCGGTCTAAAAAAGCGAGTCCTTTCATAACCTTTGGCTCCAGTTCCAAAAAGTGGTTTCGATTTGGTCCCGGATCTGCTCAAACCCCCGGATGCGCTCCTCAAGGGTCCCCGGCAGCAGGGCCGGGTCCTCAAAACCCAGGTGCAGGCGAGTTTTGGTCAGTCCGGTAAAGTGAGGACAAACCTCCTTGGCCCCGTCACAAACGGTAATCACTTGGTCCCAAGGATCGGCCAAAAAAAGCTCCACCCCTTTGGGGTGGTGCGAGGTGAGGTCAATTTGTTTTTGCCCCATCACTTTGATCGCCAAGGGGTGGACCTCCTTGGCCGGGTGGGTTCCGGCAGACTCGACTCGCCAATGGGGAAACCAGTGACGCAAAAACCCTTCCGCCATTTGGCTGCGGCAGGAGTTACCGGTGCAAAGGACCAAAATGTTCATTTTACCTGACGTGAAAAGAGTTCCTCAACAGGGGCGGAGCCTAACCAGAGGCCGCCTCAAGGGGTAAGGTTTTAACCAATCCAAAATCTGCTCCAGCTTGGGGACCGAGCCGGAATGCACCAAGGTCCCTTCCACCACCACCGCCGGGGTGGACAGGATTCCAAAGGACAGCATCACTTTGAGGTCGGTCACTTTTGTGACTTCTACCTCCACCTTTTGCTTGAGAGCCGCCGCTGTGATCATTTCGGCGGTCTGGCTGCACTTGGCGCAACCGGGCCCTAACACCTGTATTTTTTTCATATAGCCCTTTAGAGGGAAGAAATGGCTCCCCTAGTAGGCGTTAAAAACCCAGCCGACCAAGGTGAAGGAAACCAGCAAGATCACCCAAAGCATCCACAACAAGCGCCATTCCATGACCTGCTTGAGCAGGACAAACTCCGGGAAACTGGCGGCAACGACACTCATCGAAAAAGCCAGGGTGGTTCCAACCGGCACCCCTTTTTGGATCAAGGTCTCCATGATCGGAATGATGCCGGTGGCGTTGGAGTAAAGCGGAATTCCGATCAGCACCAACAGAGGTACGGTCCACCACTGCCCGGCTCCGAGGTGGGTGGTGATCCAATCTTGGGGTACAAACCCGTGCAGCAGCGCCCCGACTCCTACCCCCAAGATCACCCATTTCCAAATTCGGCCAAAGATTTCAAACAACTCTCGTTTGGCGTATTGGTGCTTCCCTGGCCAGCCCAGTTTTGGCTTGGGCTGTGGGCTGGATGGGCTGGATGGGCTGGATGGGGTTGGGGTTGGAGTCGTTGAGGGCTTCTTTCACAAAAGGTTTAAGGTACCGCTCGGCCTTAAAAAGGTCCAGCAACGCCCCGCCGGTAACCCCGACCCCTAGACCCACCAAGACGTAAATCACGGTAAACTTGAGGCCCAAAAGGCTGCCCAACAAAACCACTGCTACCTCGTTGACCAAAGGGGAGGTGATCAAAAAAGCAAAACTGATCCCCACCGGGATCCTGGCTAAGGTAAAGCCCAGGAACAACGGGATGCTGGAACAGGAACAAAAGGGGGTCACCGCTCCAAAAAGCGCACCCATCAGGTAACCGGCAAAACGATTTTGTTTGGCCAACCTGTCCCTAACCCGCTCCAGGTCCAAAGAGGCCCGAAGAAAGGCGATCAGATAAATCATCACCCACAGCAAAACAAAAATTTTGGTAGTGTCTTCCACAAAAAAATGGAGACTACCTCCCAACCGGGTCCCAGGGTCAAGGCCCAAAACCGCTAAAAACCAGTCCGCCAGTAGAGTGAAAACTTGGAACATCTCTTTGCCTCTAACAGTTGAGTTGCCCTTTGAGATGTTCCAGCTTCCGGCGGTCGGTCTGGGTTTGTTCCTCTTGGGGCAGCCATTCTTTGGCCAGGGCCAAAAGCTGCGCCGACCTTGGGTCCAAAGGAGGTTCGGGCCACCGGTAGTAAACCCACTTGCCCCGTTTTTCGCTTTCGACCAGCCTTGCGTCCTTGAGCAGGGAGAGGTGCTTGGAAACGGTGGAAATGGCCAGCCCCAGGGCTTCTTTGATCTCACAGACACACAGGGGCCGTTCCTGCAACAGGCCCAAAATCCGCAAGCGACTGGCATCGGAGAGTGCCTGAAACCTGCGTTCCAAATCCAGCATGGTCTTTCCCCCGGTTGGTTGTTCTACGTTTCGTCAAATGTAGAAATGTAGCTTCAATCGGTCAAGGAAAAATTCCGGCGACCGGTGCTGCCAATCCCACCTACCTCGCAGGCAGACTTGTTTTTTTTGTGGTTCCGAGAATCAAGCGGACCTGCCACACTGGAGCGGCAACCGGGGAACCGGTTCAGCCAAAAAATGCTTTTGGAACTGCCCAGAAAGGATTGGGTCTTTAGGGAGTCGGCTTGAAAAGGATTACAACCATCTTGGTCTTTCTGGTCCTCTGGTCCCCCTCGGGGTCCGGCCAAACGGTCTCGACCGGCGGCCAGGAGTCTTACGGACAGTCCTCGGGGATGGCGTTGTTGTATGACTCCACTAGGAGCTTGGGGATCGAGGAGGTGGCCTCTTCCGCCCGAGCGGCCGAATTTGTCCCCTTCACCCAAGACCGGATCCGGCAAATCGGGACCAATCTCCATGCCTGGGTCCGCATCGAGGTGACCAACCAATCCACCCGCAGGCACTGGCTGTTGGCCAGCCGCTACCTCTGGTTGGCCCGGTTTGATCTTTACCGGCAGGATGCCCAAGGACATTGGCGAATGCTCCCCCACGGCATGTTGCTCGACCGGACCTTGTGGCCCTACGACCACCGGTTGATGGTCCATCCCTTGGAACTGGACTACGGGCGTACCGAGGTGATGTACCTCAAGATCGAAGCCAACAGTTCCGAACTCTGGTTGAGTCTGGTCACCGCCGACCAGCTGGGCCGCACCGAACGGGTTCACGCCGGACTTTCGATGCTCTACCTGGGGCTTTGTCTGGTGATGGTGGTGTACAACCTGTTCCTGGCCGCTTCGTTGCGGGACTGGAACTACGTCTATTACGTGGGCTTCGTGCTGAGCTTCACCTTGGGCAACACCCACTACGGCGGCTATACCTACCCGCTGCTTTGGCCCCATTTCCCCTGGTTCAACCTTTGGGCCGATCTTTTGTTCTGGTGGCTGGGCCTTTGGTCGGGGACCTTGTTCTGCCTTCGGTTCTTGGGCGTTGCGGCCCGGTCCCCCCGGTTGGCCAAGGTGGTTTCCAGGGCCAGCTTGGCCGGGGTGGTCCTGCCTTTGGGCAATTACCTTTACTCCCAGGCGCTCTTTTACGAGCTGTTTTATTACCTCGCCTTGGTCCAGTTTTTGGTGATGTTTGGGCTGGGGGTCAGGGCCTACCGCAGCGGTATGACCCAAGCCCGGTTTTATCTGGTCGGCTGGGGGGCGTTGGTTGTCGCCAACAGTCTGAGCATCCTGGTGGTCCTCAACCTGCTGCCCCAAACCGAGTTTTTTGACTGGACCAGACAACTGGGCAGCGCCTTTGAAATCGTCTTTTTCTCCTTCGCCTTGGCCGACCGGATCAGCCAGCTCAACCGGGAAAAGCTGGATGCCCAAAGGCACTTGGCCCAAGCGGCGGAACAGGAGGCAGAGGTCTTGGAAAAACGGGTCGCCGAGCGGACCGCCGAGATCAGGGTGGCCAACGAGACCAAAGACAAGTTTTTTTCCATCATCAGCCACGACCTCCGGGGGCCGATCGGCAGCCTTTCCTTTTTGTTCAACGAGGTTTTGCAGCGGCCCGAGGAGTTTGACCAGGAGGTCCTGGAGATCACCCGGCAAACCACCAAAACCACCCACCAACTGCTCAACGACCTGTTGGATTGGGCCCAGAGTCAATCGGGCCACCTGCTGCCCGAGCCCACTTGGTTTGACTTGGCGGTTCCCTTAAAGAAAATGGCCGAGCTGTTGGGCCACCAGGCAAGACAAAAAAAGATCGAACTGACCTTGGACAACCCCAAACCGGTTTGGGTTTATGCCGACCCGGCCATGGTAACCACGGTAGTCCGCAATCTCTGCTCCAACGCGATCAAATACACTCCCGTGGGGGGTAAGGTGACGGTTGGGGCCAGGACCGAGGGAGGGACGGCCCTTTGTTTTGTGGAAGACACCGGCCTAGGGGTCAGTCAAGAGCAACTGAGCCGCCTGTTCTCCCCTGCCGAACGGGTCCAATCTGCGCTCGGCACGGCCAGCGAGACCGGCTCTGGCTTGGGGTTGATTCTGTGCAAGGAGTTTGTGGAAAAAAACGGCGGTACCCTCGGGGCCGAGTCCACCCTGGGCCAAGGCAGTCGTTTTTGGTTCCGGTTGCCGGTCACGGGTGAAGCAAGCGAACGCCTTGATTTGGGACAGGAGGCCTTGTAGGCTTCGGGCATATACCTCTTTGCCTTGACGAGAGGTGAGGCCTTGGGTTAGATGGTTGCGTTGAGAAAAGAAAAAATAAAGCAAAATCAATTTATTGGGAAAGACGAGACCAACCGCATCCCATTCGAAGTGGGGAAATATCCTTTGTCTGATTGATAAATAGTGCGAACACATACAAAAGGGCCTGCCGACGACTGCAAAGGGTTGAATGAAAGGTTTAAAATGGCGTTGCTGAAAAATAATGCGCAAAAAGTGGAACTGATTCTTAGAATATATCCGTAAATAAAGATTCACAAATTCCCTGCCGAATGTTACTGGTTTCCCATAATCTCAGGGAGGGACCATGGCGCAAACAAAATCTTGGGAAGTTTCCGATGCCTTTTGGACTCAGGTAGAACCGCTAATCCCAAAACCTGAAAGGGATTCAAGCAAATCCTATTCAAGAAGGTTGGGCGGAGGACGAAGGCCACTGCCAGCACGGCAGATATTCGAGGCGATTGTATTTGTTTTGCGAACTGGCTGCCAGTGGAAGGCGCTGCCCAAAGAAAGGTTTGGAAGTTCAAGCTCCATTCACGCCTATTTCCAGAAGTGGTCCGAGGCTGGTTTCTTCCTCACCCTGTGGCAAGCTGGGCTGGCAGAGTACGATGCCATGGAGGGAATAG
>Ga0156746_156_pt1 | contig 141589 bp, 132 predicted proteins | sample RifOxyD1_FD_112075 | JGI IMG/M metagenome (GOLD analysis project Ga0156746, IMG submission 112075) | Candidatus Lambdaproteobacteria bacterium RIFOXYD1_FULL_56_27 | reverse complement strand
GCCGCTGAAATTTTTGAACGCTTTGCATACCTGTTGAGTCTTTCCATGACTATGTCTAGCAGGTTTTATCTCTGCTATGCTAGTCAAGACCCTTAAAAAATAGTACGCAGGGTGTTGCTTGTGCAATGCCTTTGCTACACATTTTAGTGACTGGCACCCGCCTAAAGGCTCCACTTTTAAACTGTCGGCAAATAATGCTCGTAAAACAGTAGGGTCTAGTGAATCAGCGTTCCCTTCAACATAAAGAACATGCTTACTATTAAATCGTACTTCTTCCGCCGCATTGCCGGACTGTATTCGCATAATCCTGCCTCATCTACCTAATCAGTAAAGCCCGGTGATCTTTTTCAACCGAACCAATAATTTCTTCTGAGTGTGTCGCCAAAATATATTGATTCTCCGGTGCCAACTTAACCAATTGCCTCACAAAACTGTTGTGCCACTGCACATTTAAATGCAATTCCGGTTCATCAATAAAAACCACCATTGGTTGTTTTTTACTGTGGTACCAAAGCAAAAATAATGTGGAAATAATTTCTTTCTGCCCGGAACTCAGTCCATCAAAGGTAAACGATTGCTCCTCGTTGTTTTGAGTAACACGGATTTCTACCGTATTATCCTGCGAAGGTCGAAGTTTTCCCAATTTTCCGAAAGCATAAAGATCTATCAATTCATTCAGTTTATCTATGGTACCGGCTTCCTCACCTTTTTCTCCTTTCTTAAATTCAAAAAGATTTGCCTTTCCCATCAGAGAGCGCAGGATCAAAAGCTTAAAAACGCTCATTACATCCTCACCTCTTGGGCCAAGTCCAGGTCTGCGGAGTCCGCGATCAGGACTCACCATCATCCCTAATTCCGGGTTTCCTTCTTGAACTTTGCGATAACTATGAAACAGTAAAAAGGAGTGTTCCAAAACAGGATTGGGTGTCAATCCGCAAATCGCTCTGACAACTTCATCCTCTTCTGGGTCAAATTCCTCTCTCTTCGTTTGCTCATCTTCGAGCATTTCTACTGCCATCTCATCGGATTTAACTACTTGAATGCGGCCCCGACGATCAATGGTCAATGTTACTTGAACCGTGTTTTCTGGTCCAAGCTCAAGTTTTCCTTCAATCTCTGCACTTTCAGCCCCGGTCCGAATCAAGAAATCAGGAATGTCAAACGAGCTACGCCAGCGACGCATAAGCTTCCGTGAACTTCCCCAAGAAAAAGCCAATAACAAAAGTGCGCAACACTCGATAACAGATGTTTTCCCAACCCCGTTCTGGCTTCCCAGCACCATGATATCTGGATCCTCCGGCATCAGAGGAGGTGGAAAAATCACCTTGAGATCATCAATCCCTTTATAATTCCTAATTAAAATTTCCCGAATCTTCAGAGGTTTTTTTACTGGCTCCGAAACTCGTTTTTCTTTGCGCGGTGACTTGCTAGGTCCTTGCACTGCCATAGTAAAAACTCCAATCCAAGAATCCGACTATAGTTGGCTTTGTTTTTCTTGAGAGTAGGCAAACGCCGCTTCCACGAAGCTGACGAACAACGGGTGTGCTTTGGTGGGTTTGGATTTAAATTCGGGGTGGTACTGGACCCCGATGAACCAAGGGTGGTCTTTGAGTTCAATGGTTTCGACCAAGTCCAACTCCAGGTTTTTCCCCGAAATCACCAGTCCTTTCTCTTGCAACACCTTTAAATAACTGTTGTTTACCTCGTAGCGGTGCCGGTGCCGTTCGCTGATCATCTCGGTACCGTAGATTCCGGCGATCTTGCTGCCCGGTTCCAATTGGGCGGCAAAAGCACCCAGCCGGAGCGTTCCGCCCAGGTCCTTGGTCTTTTTTTGCTCGCTCATCAGGTCGATCAGGTTTTCCTTGGCATCCGGGTCAAACTCCACCGAATTGGCCTGGGTCAAGCCACAGACGTTCCTGGCCCATTCCAAAACCGCTACCTGCAACCCCAAACAAATCCCGAAAAAGGGGATCTTGTTTTCCCGGGCGTAGCGGATGGTGTTGATCTTTCCGGCCACCCCTCGTTCCCCAAAACCGCCGGGGACCAGGATTCCGTCACACTTGTCCTTGAGGGACCGGGGGCCTTCCTGGTCGTACTGTTCCGAATCCAGGTACAGGATGTTGACCTTCAGCTGGAGGGCGATTCCGGCATGGATCAGCGCTTCGTGCAGGCTTTTGTAGGAGTCCTTGAGGCCCACGTACTTGCCCACCACTCCGATGGTCACCTCGGCCTTGGGGTTTTTGAAGGCTTGGATGATCTCGTTCCACCGGTGCAAGTCCGGCTTGCGGGTCCACATCTCCAGCAGTTCAATCACCTTTTCGTCCACCCCTTCCTCCTGGAAGTGAATGGGCACTTCGTAAACACAGTCTGCATCCTTGGCCTGGAACACCGCCCCTTCGCTGACGTTGGTGAACAGGGCCAGTTTTTTCTTCAGGTCTTGGCCCAGGTCCCGGTCGGTGCGGCACAGCAGGATGCCCGGCTGGATCCCGATCTCCCGGAGCTTGTTGACGCTGTGTTGGGTGGGCTTGGTTTTCAGCTCTGCCGCCGCCGCAATCCAAGGGATCAAGGTCAGGTGGACAAACAAGGTTTGGCTGGGCTTGAGGTCGTGGCCGACCTGCCTGATCGCTTCCAAAAAAGGCAGGGATTCGATGTCCCCCACCGTACCGCCGATCTCAACGATACAAACGTCGTAACCTTCGGCGCAGTCGTAGATACATTCCTTGATGTGGTCGGTGATGTGCGGAATCACCTGGACGGTCTTGCCCAAGTATTCCCCTCGCCGCTCCCGTTGGATCACGGTGTTGTAGATCTGCCCGGTGGTGTAGTTGTTTTTGCGGGTCATGATGCCCTGGGTGTACCGCTCGTAATGCCCCAGGTCGAGGTCGGTTTCCGAACCGTCGTCGGTGACAAACACCTCCCCATGTTGGGTCGGGTTCATAGTCCCCGGGTCCACATTGAGGTAGGGGTCGAGCTTTAAAATGGTGACCCGCAGGCCACGGCATTCCAGGAGCGCCGCAATCGAGGCCGCCGCAATCCCTTTGCCCAGCGAAGAAACCACCCCGCCGGTCACAAAAATCAGTTTGGTTTTGGTATTAGTTGTCATGAGAGGGCTATGGAACAAAGGCTTTTGGTGTTTGAAAGTCCTATCCTTCCCCAAAGGGAGGGGGAAAGTCAAAGACCTTTGGTTGAAAACTTGGAAGCCTTAGAGGCGGAAGGGTTTGGAGCCGGTCCAGCGCCAACGGCAACGGGCGGGGGAGGAAGAACCGTAAGCCCAGACCCGGCGGGCCTGGGCCGTCTCGGCCAGAATGACCTAGCCGCCACTCTGGCTTATTCCCGGTAAAGGTACTCCAACAGCCAAGCCCACAGGGGAGAAAACCGGCCCAGCCGGTCGGCCAAAAACCGGACCGCTTCGGGGCCGTGCAGCTCCGGGGGAACCGGCTCCTCTCGCCACAAGGAGAGCCCCTTGCGTTTGGCCAGATCGGGGTAGGGGAAATCCGGTCCAAAAGGAGCGGGGAGCTTTTTCAGGTCCGGCTCAAAGAGGTGTTGCCCCTGCAAGGTCGCCGTCTCCACCAATGCGGCTAACTCCTTCCCGGCTTTTGTGAGTAAGGCTTGGCGGTAGGTTTCCAGTTGGTCTTTGGAGAAACCGAAGACCCCGCAACCGGTCATGATCTTCTCCGCCTCCAAGGACAGGTAAAGCCCCAAGTGCCCCTCCGCAAACCCGCCGTTCCTCTGCCCTGGCACCGCCGGGCAAAAGGACATACGAATGTAAAGGTTGTATGGGGTCTTGTCCTTGCTGAACCGCAGGTCCCGGTTGAGCCGAAAGATTTTGGACCGAAACTCCAGCCCAAACCGCTCCTCCAGCGCCTCGGCAAGCTCCAACTCCAAGGCCTCGGCAGGTTCCTTTAGAGCCGCCTTGTACCTTTGTTCGTGGGCCTTGAACCAAGGACGGTTGTTGTTCGCCCCCAGTTCGGCCAGGAACCGGAACCCTTCTTTGGGGAGGCCGGGAAAGGAAGTCAGGTCCATAGGGTTCTTCCATTTAAGGTTCAACCAAGCACCACCGGAAGCGGTGGCCGCTACTTGTCGGGCAGGCTGCCGGTAAAGGCTAGGCCCAATTCCAGCCAGGCCTTGAGGTCCCGGTCTTCCTCGAACCCGGCGGGCTCAATGTAAACCAATCCGGTCATCGGCTTGCCGGTAAAATCCATTTTAACCACCTGGGGCCGGGCCAAGACCGACTCGTAAGCCTCCTTGCCCACCCGCAACATCAATCGCCCGTCCTTGACGATCCCACAAAGCATGTTGCCTCGGTCCAAAAAACAAAGCCCGCCAAACATCTGTTTTTTGGTGACCTCCCGGCCCGCCAAGGCCTCCTCGATCCGCACCTCCAGCCCTTCATCGTAGGCCATGGTCCCTCTCTTTGGTTTGCCAAGGGGCTAAACCGCAGCCCCGCAGCTCAACGTTTTAAATGGGGACCCAGGTATTTCCCGGTGTAGCTTTCCTTGCACAAGACCAGTTTTTCCGGTGGACCGGCGAAGACCAGTTCTCCGCCCCTGGCTCCGCCTTCGGGGCCCAGGTCGATGATCCAGTCGGCCCCTTTGATCACATCCAGGTTGTGTTCGATGATCACCACCGTATTGCCCAGGTCCACCAGCCGTTGCAAAACCTCCATCAACTTGCGGATGTCCTCAAAGTGCAGGCCGGTGGTAGGTTCGTCCAGGATGTAAAAGGTCCTTCCGGTCGCCCGTTTGGACAGCTCGGAAGCCAGCTTGATCCGCTGGGCTTCGCCGCCCGAAAGGGTCGGACTGGGTTGGCCCAGGTGGACATACCCTAGCCCCACATCCAGCAAGGTTTTTAGGCCCACATGAATGTTGGGGTGATTTTCAAAAAAGGTCACCCCGTCTTCTATGGCCAAGTCCAACACCTCGGCGATGTTTTTGCCCTTAAACTTCACCTGCAAGGTCTCTTTGTTGTACCGGGTCCCACGGCAGGTCTCGCAGGGCACATGGACATCGGGCAAAAAGTGCATCTCGATCACCTTGATCCCCTGTCCCTGGCAGGCTTCACAGCGCCCCCCCTTGACGTTGAAGCTGAACCTTCCGGGGGTGTAACCTCTGGTTTTGGCCTCGGGCACGGCGGCAAAAAGGGTGCGGATCAGGTCAAAGACCCCGGTGTAGGTCGCCGGGTTGGACCGGGAGGTCCGGCCAATGGGGCTTTGGTCGATGTCGATGACCTTGTCGATTTTCTCGACCCCCAGGAGCTTTTGGAACTTTCCGGTCTGAGTCCTGACCGAACCCAGTTCCTTGAGCATCCCGTTGAGCAGGCAGTCGTTGACCAAGCTGGATTTGCCCGACCCGGAGACCCCGGTGACACAAACCAAAAGGCCCAAAGGAATCTCCACCTTGACCGACTTCAGGTTGTTTTCCGCCGCCCCGACCAAAGTGATCCACTCCCCTTTGGTGGGCTTGCGCCTGACTTTGGGGAAAGGAATCTCCCTAGTGCCGTTGAGGTATTGGGCGGTCAGGCTTTTGCCTTCTTTGATTACCTCGGCAGGAGTCCCTTGGGCCACAATCCGGCCCCCGTTTTTCCCGGCCAGGGGGCCGATGTCGATCAGGTGGTCGGCCCGGCGGATCACATCTTCGTCATGTTCGACCACGATCACCGTGTTGCCGATGTCCCGCAGGTGCACCAGGGTGTCCAGGAGCCGGTCGTTGTCCCTTTGGTGCAGGCCGATGGTCGGCTCGTCAAGGACATAGGTCACCCCCACCAATTTGGCCCCCACTTGGCTGGCCAGCCTGATCCTTTGGGCTTCTCCGCCCGAAAGGCTGTTGGTGACCCGGTCCAAGGTGAGGTAGTCCAAACCCACGTTGATCAAAAAGCCCAACCGTTCGACCACCGCCTTTTGGATCGGCTCGGCGATCTGGGTTTTCTCGGGGTTGAGGGAAAGCTCCACAAAGTACCGGTGGGCCTCCAAAATGGTCATTTGGGTCAGCTCCATGATGTTTCTCCCCGAGATGCGGACCGACAAAATCTCCGGGCGCAGCCGCTTTCCTTCGCAGGTGTGGCAAGGCTGGGCGGTCATGAACTCATGGATTTTTTCTTTTTGGCTCTCCGACTCGGTGGACCAAAACCGGTAGGTCAGGTTGGGGATCACCCCTTCCCATTCGACCCCGTCCACTGCCCGTTTGGCTCCAAAGAGGATTTGGGTCTGGATGGATTCGGGCAGGTCAGCCCAGGGGGTTTCGAGACTGATCTTAAAGAGTTTGGCCAAGTAGCGGCTGCTGCTTTTGTAAAAACCGCCCAACCCGGAGCCACATTTTTTCCAGGCCGCCAAGGCTCCGTCTTCCAGACTCAAACTGGGGTCGGGGACGATCAATTCGGGGCTGGGCTCCATCAGGGTCCCCAGGCCCAGGCAAGAAGGGCAGGAACCGTAGGGGCTGTTGAAGGAAAAGATCCTGGGGCTCAATTCCTCCAAGACAGAACCATGTTCGGGGCAGGCAAACTTTTCGGAAAAACTCACCTCTTCCTTGTTCCCCCCTTCCTTGTCCTCCAAAAGGGCGATCATCAAGCCGTCGGCGACCTTCAGCGCCAGTTCCACCGAATCGTTGAGCCTGGTGCGGGCGGAATCCCGGACCACGATCCGGTCCACCACTGCCTCAATGTCGTGTTTAAAAGTTTTTTTGAGCGGCTTGAGCGCTTCGATCTCCCACATCTCCCCGTCCACCCGCAGCCGGGTAAAACCTTCCCGCCGGGCGTAATCAAAAACTTCCTTGTGCTCCCCCTTTTTGCCCCGCACCAAGGGGGCCAGGAGGTGCAGCCGAGTCCCTTCCGGGTAGGCCATCAGGGTTTCCACGATGTCCTCGGCCGACTGGGCGCTGATCTCGATGCCACAATGGGGGCAGTAAGGGGTCCCGGCTCGGGCGAAGAGGACCCGCAGGTAGTCGTAGATTTCGGTGGTGGTGGCGACGGTGGAACGAGGGGTGGCCTTGCCGGTCCGCTGCTCGATGGAGATGGTCGGGGTCAGTCCTTCGATAGACTCAACCGCCGGTTTTTGCATCTGGTCTAGAAACTGCCTAGCATAGGCGGATAAGGACTCCACATACCGACGTTGCCCTTCGGCGTAGATGGTGTCAAAGGCCAGGGAGGACTTGCCGCTGCCCGAAAGACCGGTGATCACCACAAACTTGTGGCGAGGGATGTCCACATCAATCTTTTTGAGGTTGTGCTCGCAGGCACCACGGACGGAAATGAATTCGTGCAGAGACTTGTAATCTTTAGAGCTCATCGGGGCGTAGAGGGGTCGCCCCTAGGTCACAGCAATACCTTGGCCGGCAGGATCTGGACATAAAACAAGGTACAGGACGCTACAAAGAGGGCGTAAAAAAACAAGAGCCGGTAGTACATATGTATCCTTATCCTCGGTCTCCGGTCAAGAACTGCCGTGAGACAAACCCATTTGGGGTTACGGGAAAGCAAAAACCTAGCCATAGCCTCTGGTTCCGGCGTTTTCCTTGACTTTTGCCCCCCCGGTTGGGAATCTAGAACTCCAAACCGAACCCCAAAAAAGATGTTTGAAATCCTGTCCGAAATGTTGACCTTTGAGGGAATGGGTAGCCTCAGCCACTTCCCCAACCTCGTTTTTCTGCTCGAAGTCCTGGCCCTGCTTTGGCTGGGCAAGCTGGCCTACGGCTGGACCAGCCCCTTTAAGCTGGAGCACCAAATGGTGGTGGCAGACAACAAGGCGATCACCCTCAACTTCACCGCCTACCTGATTGGCTTGGTGGTGATTTTAGAAGGGGTGCTCGAAGGGGTCAGCGATGATGTCCTGGCCAGCATGTGTGATTTGGCGGCCTGGGGCGTGATCGGCCTGGTCTTGTTGCTGGTCGCCGGGAAGCTCAATGACCGCCTTCTCCTGGTCGGCTTCAAGGCCCCGGTGGAGATGTTGGAACGGCAAAATCTCAGCGCCGCTTTGGTGGTCGCCGGGGGTTATCTGGGCTCGGCGGCGATGATCCGCTCGGTAGTAGTGGGTGAAACCCTGGGCTGGGCGCTCGACCTGGGTTTGACGGTCTTTTATTTTGCCTTGGGCCAGCTGGGCCTTTGGGTTTACGGCTGGCTGTACCAGCGGATCACCGGGTACGACGACCTCAAGGAAATTGCGGCCGGCAACCCGGCAGCCGGGATCAACCTGGGGATCAATCTGGCGGCCATGGGCTTTTTGATGGCCCTGCCGCTGCGCCAGTCCTATTCCCTGGTTTGGTACCTCGCTTGGTTTTTGCTGGGCAACGCCACCCTGCTGGGCTTTCGGTTTGCCTTGACCAAACTGATCATCCCCAGCCAAGGGTTGGACCAGGAGATCGAGCGGGACCGCAACTGGGGCATCGCCTGCCTGGAAGGGGCCTTCTCGGTGGGGGCGGTGTTGGTGCTGCAAAACCTGTTTGGCTGAGGCCCGTTTTTGATGAGCGAAAAAACCATTTCCTTGGACCAGTTCCGCAAAAAGCGGGAAGAGGCCAAAGCCCAAGAGGAACTGGAGCCCTTTGAAGGCTGTTTGGTCTGGCTGCACTGCCCAAACTGCCAAAAGATCGAATACACCGAGGTTCGGGCCCCCGGTGGCCGGACCCACCGCTGTGGCACCAAAGTCGAAGAAGTTGAGGTTTTTTTGGACCTCCGGGCCGAATTGAGCTTTACCTTGGAAAACCTGAAAACCATTGAGGCCCACCTCCTGGAAGTGGGGCAGAACCGGCTCAAAAAGCTCCTGGCCCGGTCTTTGGAAAAAACCTTGCTCCAACTCAAAGCCAGCGAAGAAGAATACGCCTCCCGGTTGCAAAAAGCCGGAGGCGGCAGGGTGGTCCCCTACCCGCAGGAGACCCAACCGTTGGTTGAACGATTTGCGGAAGTCCAGATCAACCCTTTGGGGCTTTATGTCACCCCCTTTCGGCTGGAGCCGCACAAACGCTTCCCCAACAACACCAAGGAACCTTCATGATCAGCAGTTCAGAAACGGTCAACGCCATTGCCCAGCTGTTTTGCGAGGCCACCCAAGAGGTGGTCGGCACCTCGACGGGCCAAGAGGTGAGCTACTCCCAGACCATGCAGATGATCCCTTCGATCCACCTGAGGCCGGACATCGGCTGTTTTGTGCTGTTTTCGGGGGACTATTCGGGTTTGATGATCATGAACTTCGAGGGCCAAGCGGCGGTGGAGATCTACCGGCAAAGTATGCTCAAGATGGGTATGCCCGAAGAGGAACTTTCCACCGAACACACTGCCGATGAGGTGGTCAACGCCATTGGGGAATTGATCAACCAGGTGATCGGCATGGTCCGGCGGCGGATCGAAGAACAATACCAGTTGGTCGCCCACAACACCCAGCCCAAGGCGATTGCCCTGGCCACGGCGATCATCCTGAACATCGACTCTCGGGACCCGGCCAGCCAAGAGCTTTGCCGGAGGCTGTCCTTTAAGATCAACCGCAAAAGCTTCCACATTGAGCTGTCCTTGGAGCGCAGCGAATTTGTCCGCTTTGACGGCGGGGACGTACACCGGCCCAAGCACCACCAGAGCAACAAAGACATCAAAATGGAAAACTTTGCTCCCCAGACGGCTTCGGCCCCCGCCCCCAAGGCGGTACAGGCCGACCCCTTTGCGGCAGCCCAAGCGGCCACCCAGTTTGAGGTGGTAGCGGCCCAGGACCCTTTCGCCGCTGCACAGGCAGCAGCCCAGGAAGACCCCTTTGCGGCGGCCCAAAAGGCCGCCAAAGCGCCTACCTCTGCCAAAACCGCAGCCAAACCCGCCTCGGCGGTGGAAGGGTTTGACTTTGAGGCCCTCCAGCGGCAGGCCAAGCAAGACCATTAGAAGTTCAATAAACCTGTAGGGAAGCCAAGGTCACCCCGGTGACCGAAGGCAGCTTGCCTTTGCCCTTGCCACCGAATTGAAGCCTCATTTGGGCGACCACTTGGCGGCTCAAGGAGCCATAGTGCAGGGTAAAGCGCATCTCTACCAGCTTGGGCACCCCGACAAACAAAGCCTTTTCGGCCAGGGTCAATTGGTCGAACAACCCCCGGTTGGCCATTTCCTGTTCAAAGACCGAACCTCGCCGTTCAAAGGGGTGGTCAAAGGTGGGCTCCATCCCCAGGGGGTCTTTTTTGCTCAACACCTCCAAGAGTTCGCTTTTGAGCCGCCCGATGTTGGGGTAAGGCTCCCCGACCCCGGAGAAGCGGTCCAAAAAAGCGGAGATCTCGGCCTTGCTGGCGTTGTTGACCTCCAGGTGGGATTCCAAGTCCCCGATCACCCGAAAGTTTTGCTCCAGTTCCCTTTGGGTCAGCCCCAACCGGACGAAGCTGGGCAGCACCTTGACCTCACTCAAAACGTCAAACTGGGCATTTTTGACCTCAAAGACCGGGTGGGCCTGGGGGTATTGTTCCGCACCGTAAGGGAAATGTTGGTCCGGGTCCGAATCCAGGTCTTGGTAGTCGTTTATGGCGCTCATCACCTCCTCCACATTTGGGGCCAGGGACTGTTCCGCACGACCGGCATAAATCTGGTTTAAGGTCTGCTCCAGCAGTTTGGCCTGGGGGCTGGCGGGCTTGTAGATCTGCCGCAGGTTGTAAAGGCTGTCCAGGGAACGGACCGAGAGATTGCTGATCCCCGATTCCTCGCTCAAGGGAACGATCACCCCCGGCGGGAACCGTTTGATCCCTTGGGAAGAACCCACCAGCTCCCAATAACCTGCCTGCCGTATCACCTGGATCAACCCCCGGACCACCGAGCGGCTGAGGTTCTCCAGCAGAAACCTTGACCTTGTCGCTTCCAGGTGCCGCCGCTCCAATGCCCGGTCCTCAAAGCTTTTGGCCAGGCCCAAGGAAAGGATCAACAGGATCGAAAGGGTCATCAACAACGCCATTCCCGGTCGGCCTTTCATGGGGACCCCCAGGTGCCCCCCGGCCCCATCGAGGGGTGCAGGTTGAGGGTAAACTTCTGTTCCAAGGTGAGGCCGTTTTCCCCTTCCAGAACCAAGGTTACGTCCACCCCGCTGGGCAGGGGGGCTTCGGTGGAGGAGACCCAGCCGGGCTGGGATTTGTTTTCAAAGTCGTAGTAGGTCAGGTTGAACCCCTTGAGCCGGGTGGAAAGCCGGTGGACAATCGCCTCCCCCCCCGAATCCAAAGGCCCGCCGACAAAAAAGGATTCTCGCCGGTAAAACCCCAATACCCCTTGCTCGTCCCGGTCAAAATAATAGCTGACCTCAAAGAGTTCGGGGTTGTAGGCCATTTTAAAGCCGTTAAAAAACTTCCCCCGAGAGTGGATCTGGAGGTCAATCCGGTCTCGGTCGGCCCCGGCTTCCTGGAGATCGGTGCCCAGGATCCCGCTGGGGTTGGGCTGCTCGGCCTTGGCCCCGGCCAAGCGGGTCAGGAATACCGCCGAGCCGAGGTCTTCTCGCAACAAGGTTTCCAGGTTGCGCAGCTCTTGGCGCAGGTTGGTGGTCTGCTCCAGCTTGCTGCCCACCCCTTCAAACTGAAAAAAACTACCCAGCAACAGGGCGGTCACCGCCGAGAAGAGGCTCAAGCTGACCAGCAATTCCAAGAGGCTGAATCCGGGACGGTTCATTTGAGGTCCCCCCAGATTTGGGTGCTGTAATTTTTACTGACCCCTCGCTCCAGGTAGGTGAGGGTGCAGCGGATCTGGGAGAGTGGAAAACCCAAAAAGTCCTGTTCGCTCCGCTCCACCTTCCAACTGCCTCCGGCCAAAGGGTGAGGAGAAAAAAACTGGCCTTCCGCCGGTTCGGGCAGGGTGCCCGCCCGTTCGACGCTCAAGAGCCGGTTCATCGCTTCGTTTTGGACCGCTTCCAATTTGGCGCTACGGTCCAAAAAAAAGACCGCTTCCCCTTGGGACTGGACCAACAGGGCCAGGAGCCCCGAGAGCAGGGCAAAGGCGACCAACACCTCCAGCAGGGTAAAGCCGTTTTTCCTCATGGCCCCACGGCCTCCCGGGTGAGAGACATAACGCCCATGACATCCTTGACCTCCAGGAACAACCGTTGTTTCCCGTCGGCCAGTTCCAAGGAAAACAGGTCCATCAGGCCCGCCCGGTCGATAAAGACTTCGGATTCCAACCCAAAAATGGGGTCAAAGGAGAGGGATTTAAAACCCATCTGGAATTGCCGGTCCCGTTGTTTTTGCACCGGCTTCATCTGCACCCCCGGCTCCAGGGCAAAACCGCTCAGGCCTTTGGCCAAATAGGGGCGGTAGGTCTCCGGGTCCGCACCGTCCTGTTCGTAAACCAGGACCTCCCCTTTGGCCGAATCCAGGACCAGCTTAAAGCCCCGCCCTTCAAGGAGAGCCTCTTTTTTTAGCCGGGAGACGAGGGTCTGGATACGGAGGGCATCCTTGTCCAGGGGACTTTGGAAAAGCAGGGAGAATCGAGGCAGCGCCAGCCCCAAGAAGAGCACCATCAAAAAGAGAACCAGGCTGACCTCCAGCAAGGTCATGCCCGGTTGTCGATTTGTCTTATTCATTCAACAGGTCTTGGGCGAGCCCTTCGCCGCCCACCACTCGGTCCGAGCCCAGGCACTTGAGTTCAAAGGCGGTCCCGTCGGAGAGATAGGCATAGTCCCCGCCCCAGGGGTCGGTGGGCAGGCTTTTTGAATTGAGGTAAGGACCCCGCCAATTCTGGGGAACCATCCCCAAGGTCGGTTTTTGGATCAAGGCGGCCAAACCCTGCTCCGAACTGGGGTAACCGGAGTTGTCCAACCGGTAGAGTTCCAGCGCCCCGGCCAGATTTTTCATCTGGATCTTCGCTTGGTCCACCTTGGATTCATCAAGTTTGCTGAACAAAGCAGGGCCAACCAAGGCGGCAATCCCGGCCATGATCACAATGACGATCAGGATCTCGATGAAGCTAAAACCCGGTTTCCTGTGGAACCTGAACCTTTTTTGAGCCAAGGGAATTCTCCTTTTTTTAAGACTTTCGCCGAGCCCCAAGAATGGGTTGCACGGGCCTTGCATTGTCGTTTAAAGAACCAAAGAGACCAGAGGAGCCCAGGGTTTTCCGCTAGGCCCCAAGCCCTGCCGCCGGTGTTGTTGGCGCTTTGGAAGCCAAAAGGCCGACCCTGACCCCGTCAGGCTACCTAAAAAAGATTTTTTTTTCATCCCCAAATCGCCATGAGCGAAAGAATCAAATACCTCTTGCTGGCCCTGTTGTGGGTCGCCTTTTTTGCCTTGGAGGCAAGGGCCCAAAGCCCTTCCTACCTGGAAGACGAAGGCTCCAGCCTTTGGCAGCAGGACAGCTTTATCGAATCGGACGGAAGCGAAGGGCTCGGCGAGGGGGGCAGCGGCGGCGAATATGTGGGGGACGAAGAACTCCGCAACCTGGAAGAAGCGGCCCGAAATGCCCAAACCCCGCAGCTCAACTTGGCCGCCCAACTGGAAAAGGACAAGGAACTCCTGCCCGACAACATCATCTACGGACTGGGCACCGGGCTCGCCATGGGCGGCTGGTACGCCTTGTTGGCCAAAAAGGGAGCCCGGGAGAATGCCCAGTACCTGGGCGGAGGTGCGGTTCTTGGTTTATTGCTGGGCTTGGCGGTAGGGACCAAGTCGGTTTACCAGCCTTTGCTTCGGGGCTCAAACGATCCACCCCAACCCAGCCTGCCGCTCTTTCTGCCGGTCCTGGGGGAGGACCACCGGAGCGCCAGAGCGGGGTTAAGCCTACAGATGAAGTTTTAGCGGCCCCGCCGTTTCTCAAGGGCACAAAAGGCCGCCCACTTCCGTGCAGCGGCCTTGCTCCCCTAAAAACTACTCCCCTTTCAGGTCCGACAGCTCCGGGAATTTGGCGATCAACTCGTCAAACTTTGCTTGGGCTTCTTCCCATTCCTGGTTGGCCTTTTCGATCCCTTTGGTCAGCTCTTCCTTTTGGGTCAAAGCTTCGGCCAATTCCTTCTTGAAAGGTGGCTTGTACAGGGTTCCTTCCGCCAGTTTTGCTTCTATCGCCTTGATTTCCTTTTCCAGGCTGGCGATTTTGGACTCCTTGTTCCGCACCCCCTTTTTCATCCGGTTGGCATCTTTGCGGGCATTAAAGGCATCTTGGCTGCCGGTCTTGGGCTTGGCCGCCTGGGGCTCCACCGGGGCCACGGGCTTTGAGGCTTGGGGGCTTTGGGCCGCCCGGTCCAGGTAGTCCTGGCCTTCCTTTTCCACAAATTCCAAGTACCCGCCAGCAAAATGCAGGAACCCTTCGTGAGTCAACTCCAACACCTGGGTGGCAATGGCCTCGATAAAACGGCGATCGTGACTGACACAGATCACCGTCCCCGGAAACGACTTGAGTGCATCGGTCAAGGACTCGATCGATTCGATGTCCATGTGGTTGGTCGGTTCGTCGATCAAAAGCAGGTTGGGCTTTTGCAGCATCAACCGGGCAATGATCAACCTCGCCGCCTCCCCCCCGGAAATGGCACCGGTGGACTTGTGGACATCTTCGTCGGTCAAAAGTACCCGGGCGAGCAGACTGCGGATCTGTCCGATGGTCGCCGTAGGTTCAAAGGAATACAACCACTCGTAAGGGGTCGTGTTTTTGGGGATCTGCTCGTGGTGGTCCTGGGGGAAGTAGCCGATTTGGCTTTCGTGGCCCAAGATCATTTCCCCTTGGTCGGGGCTCAATTGCCCAACGATGATTTTGAGCAAGGTGGACTTCCCGATCCCGTTTGGCCCGATCACCGCCAACCGCTCCCCGCGCTGCAACTTGAGGCTGGTTTTTTTGATCACCGCCTTGTCGCCGAAGGACTTGGAGATTTCCCTGAGTTGCAAGGCTTCCTTGCCCGAAGGGCGGTTGATCTCAAAACGAATTTTGGGGTGGATTCTTGAGCTTCGTTTGATGACGATCTCTTCCATCTTTTCGATCTGCTTGGCCTTGCTGCCCGCCTGCCTTGCCTTACTGGCCTTGGCTTTAAAACGGTCCACAAAGGCTTGCATCTCTTCTTTCTTTTTCTCTTGCCGTTCGATCTCCGATTCCTTTTGTTCCCGCTCCAATTTTTTGGCGCTCACAAACCGGTCGTAGTTGCCCGGATAAACCCGGATCTCTTCGTAGTCCACGTCCACGATGTGGTTGCAGATTCCGTTCAAAAAATGCCGGTCATGGGAGATGATCAAAAAGGTCCCTTCAAACTGACTCAAATACCCTTCCAACCAAGTGATCGAGGCCAAGTCCAAGTGGTTGGTCGGTTCATCCAGGGCCAAAAAGTCGGGCCGTCCGAACAGACATTGGGCCAGGAGCACCCGCAGCTTGTAACCGCCCGAAAGGGTCTTGAGGGGCTTTTCGTAGTCCGGCACTCCCAAACCGGCCAAAAGCTCGGCCGCCTGGGGCTCGGCCATGTAGCCGTCCTGGTCGGCGATGGTCATCTCCAGCTCCCCCAACCGGTGGCCGATCGCTTCGGTGATCTCCCCCGAGGCGGTCAGGGCATCCTTTTCCTTCATGGCGTGCCACAATTCTTGGCGGCCCATCAGGACCACATCCATGATCCGGTGTTCCTCGTACTCGAAATGGTCCTGCTTGAGCAGCCCCAGCCTAAGTTCAGTGGGCATCGAAACCTCGCCCTCTTCCGGCTTGATTTGCCCCGAAAGGATCTTGAGCAAGGTGGATTTTCCCGAACCGTTGGCTCCTACCAAGCCATACCTACCGCCGGGATTCAGTTGGAAGTTGGCGTTTTCAAACAACACCTGCTTGCCAAAATGCATCGAAAGTTCGTTAACCGCAATCATCAGGACCAGTCTCCAGTAAAAAATGAGGGATACCCCGTTGCTACCCTGGACCGGGGATTCTGTCAAAGCTCTGGGGATTCTTTCTTGACGGGGCCGAAACTTTCTCTCTATAAATAGTGGGGTTTGGCAGTCTGCAACACTTCCGGTAGGGGACCATGAAGCAACCAAAAAAAAACATCGCCCAACGATTCGAGACGGAACTGCTTTACGGTCGCCGTTCCCTCCTGTGGCTTTGGGTCCCCGGCCTGCTTGTCCTGTTGGTGTTTGCGGTGCTCGCAAGGCTTTGGGTCAACCACCAGTTTGGCGACCCCCTCGACCCTACCGCCGGGGAGCCCGGCGAGGCCTTGTGGCGGGCGCTGGTCGAAAGCCTGAACCTTGCTTCCTTGGGCAAAGAAGAGCCCTCTTCCACCGCCAACCGGCTGGTGGGGGTCTTTACCGCCTTGTTGGGTGGGCTTTGGTTGGTCTTTGGGGTCAGCGGTGCCACAGCCCGACTGGTGATGCGCCTGCACCAACAAAAAGAAGGGCAAGGGGAGTTCCAAGAGGTCAACCACACCTTGATCCTGGGCTTTGGGGAACAAACCGTGGATGTGGTGCGGGAGCTGATCGAAGCCAGCCGTTTCCACCAGGGGGCGGCCATCGTCATCTTGTCGGAACAGGAACCGGACCGGGTGATGGAACAACTCAAAGAAGGCATGCACAGCTTCGGGAACACAAAGATTCTCTGCCGCCGGGGCAACATTGCCAGTCCTTACGCCCTGGCCCGGCTGGGGGTCGAGCGGGCCCATTCGGTGATCCTGGTCAACCCGGCTTTGTCCTGGGAACACGGCAGCATCAAAAACCAGGGGGATTCGACCGTCACTCTGGCGATCATGGCCGTGGTCAGCGCCTGTTCCCAGCATATCCCCAACATGACCGTCAAAATGCACTACAAGCGCAACCTCCAGGTGGCCCAAGGGGTGGCCCAGGGCAAACTTTTTGCCATCGAGGAGGACGAAATCCTGGCCAAGATCATGGTCCAGGCCTCCCGGAGCCCCGGACTCAGCCGGGTCTATTCCAATCTGGTCGGTTTTGTGGGCAACGAAGTTTACTTTTACCATCCCCCCAAGGTGCTGGTGGGCAAAACCTTTGGCGCACTGGCTTTCCACTTCTTGGACTCCATCCCCTTAGGTGTCCGGTACAGCCAAGGTTCGGTGGAACTGAACCCCAACAAGGACTACCTGTTGGAGCCCGGCGACCAGTTGGTGGTCCTCGCCGAGGACGAGCAGAAGATTCGGTTTTTCGACCGACCGGTGATTGAGCCCCGAGAGCTGGCCAGCAACGACCAAAAACAGGTGCAAAAACCCGAACATTACCTGATCTACGGTTGGAACAAAAAGACCCCCAAGATCATTGCGGAATATGCCTCCTACTTGGCCCCCGGTTCGGTGGTCAACCTGGTGGTGCCGGACATGAGCGAGCGCATGGAACGGCAATTCAAGGAAATGTTCAAACAATATACTAACCTGCAGCTGGGCTTGGGGCAGGTGAATCCGGGGGCCGAAGACTTTCCCGAAAAGCTCCAACCGGAACGTTACAAGGCGGTCGTCCTGCTTTCCTCCGAAGGAGACAACCCCCAAGAGGTGGACAGCGCCACCTTCAGCCTGTTGCTGCGTTTTAGAAGCTACTTCCAGGAACGGGTCGAACAAACCGGTAAGGCCCCCAAGACGCAGTTGCTGGCCGAAACCCAGCAAACCAAAAACGCCCAATTGATGCAGGCGGCCGGGGTAAAAAACCTGATGGTTTCCAACCAGATTCTTTCCAAGATCTTGGCCCAGGTTTCCGAGGAGCCCGAGATTCTCCAGGTCTATGAAGACCTCTTCCGGGCAGAGGGCAGCGAGATCTATCTCAAGCCGGTAGAACTGTTTTTGGAGGAATTGGACAGCGAGGTCCACTTTGCGGACCTGATGCTTGCCGCCCAAAGGCGAGGCGAGATTTGTTTCGGGATTTGGCTCAAACGGCTCGAAGACAGCGCCGAGGACAACTTTGGCTTGTTGCTCTTGCCCAACAAGACCCAAACCTTCTGGGTCACCCATGGAGACCGGCTGGTCACCTTGTCGCCGGACAACAACTGAACCTAGGGCCTACCGGCGGGCGGCCAACAGTTGGTGGTAGGTCCCGTTGATCAGGCTCATCCACTGGTCCAGCTCCTTGTTGGAGCCGAACTGGTCGGGGTGGTACTTTTTGATCAGCTTACGGTAGATAAACTTGAGATTTTCGCTTTTGCCCGCTCCTTTGAGCAAGGCCATGTCCTGCTCGAAGTCCCGCTGGTTGGGCGGAGCCGTTGGCGTAGGCTTGGGGCTCAGGACCGGCTTCCTCCAGACCGCACCGATCCGGTCGATGTGGTGGTCGGCGGTTTTTGCTTGGGCCGACGGGGGGTTGGGGTCGTTTTGCTCCTTGAGGCTCTCTTGGGGGCCCAGTTGGGCTTGTGCCTGGGCCCGCTCGTAGGCCCTGGCCTGTTCTTCCTTTTGCACCTCCGCCAACTTTTTGCCGCCCAGGATCTCCCCCATCAGGATTTGGGTCAGGTCCATCGGTTTGAAGGACCGGCCCAAAAACACGTCTTTCGCCGCTCCGGCCAAGGTAAAGTGGGCATACCAATAGGGGCCGTGCCCTTGGGTGGTCAGGCAGGTCAAACACTCCGCCTTGCTGCAAGGCAAATGTTTGAGCGAATAGGTGATGACGACTTGTTCCAAAAGTTCTTTGGGGTTCCTGGTCACCGGTTCTTCCTTTGATCGGCAGTGGTGCGCAAATTGACAAAACCTAAAAAAAGGCCAACCTTATAGCCTCGCCGACAATCCTACAGCCAAGGATCCGTTGGTAAACACAATCAAGGTGAAAAAGGGGTAAAACCCTTCCGCCTCCGGTTTTTCCCTTGGTTGGCACCGGCCCTGGGCCAGGGTGTACAAGGCCAAGAACCAGCTGTTAAAAACAAGCATTGCAAATGCAACCGACGTTCCAAGTGCCGCCAAACCCAACCGGTTGGGTTTAAAAAGTCTCTCTTCTCTTTGACGGATTGTATGAAAAAATTGGCTCTTTTCCTATCCCTATCTTTGGCTCTTTTGTCCCCGGCCCATGCAGCCTACGTGGTGAAAGGAAAGGTCCTGGCCGAAGGGGGGCAGAGCACCCAAGGGATTCCAGTGGTGTTGATCGAGCAAAACCCCAACAAACCTCCCCAAGGCCCGGTGGCGATGTCCAAGGCCGGGGAAGGCGGACTGTACCGATTGGAGTTGGAGTCGGTGGACAGCACTTCCCAATATGTGGTTGGTGCCAGATTGGGCGACAGCCGGGGGGCTTCCGCACCTTTTTCCTTTACCGAACCGACTCAAACCGTCGATTTCACCCTGCCCGCCCCGGCTCTGGTCGAGGAAGGAGAGGGCGAGGCCCCCAAAGACGAAGTCGTCCCTGGCCCCTTTGTTTTTGAAGGACAGCTGAAGGCCGAGCCGGGCTTTGCCCTGGCCGGGGCCTTGGTCCAACTGGTGGAGATGACCATGGCCAACCCGGAAGGCCGGATCGTGGCCCAGGCCCAAGCGGACGGCAATGGCCGTTTCTCGGTCCCCTTGCCGGTAGGGTACAAACATTCCTTGTATTACCTCTCCGCCGAGCAGGACCACCGGGTGGCCGGTTCCGAACCTGCCACCTTGAAGGCGGGGGTCAAGAAGATCCTCCAGGAACTGGCCTTTTTGCCGGTCAGCTCCGACCCGGCCCAGTTGAGCGTGGAAAAAAACCTCTACTTTTTTGAGCTGATGGACGATGCGGTCCGGGTCTCGGAGATCCTGTTGGTGCAAAACCTTTTTGAAGGCACCTTGGACCTGCGCCACAAGCCCTTTGCCAAACAACTGCCCACCGGGGCCACCAACTTCCAGCTGATGCGGGCCGACGGTACGGTTTCGGCAGAAGCAGCCAACGGCAAGGCGTTTTTGAGTTTGGCGCTCAACCCCGGACGGGGCCAAATCTTTTTGTCTTATGACCTGCCCAAAAAGAGCCTGGGGACCCCGTTGGAAGCACAGTTGCTGCCCAACACCAAGGAAGTGGAGCTGGTCCGCACCTCCATGGGTTTTGAACTCGCCTTCCTGGGCGACTGGGCCAAGAATGTGGTGGAAAGCAAAAAGGGCCACGGCCAAGAGGTCTTTTTCTCCCAAAAGGCCCTGGTCGAACTGGGGCAAGACAAGCTGGCCTTTGAAATCGAGGTCAGCCTGATCCCCCAAAAGCGGCTCTTTTACCCGGCCACCCTGCTGTTGGTTCTTTTGCTGTGCGGGTTGTTCTGGTACGTCAAGATCAAGCCCCAAACGGGGGCATGAGTCCAGAGGGCCTGTCCTTGCGGGGCTACTTCCAAGAATCCCGGCACCCCTTTTACGGGGCCATGGTCGCCTTGGTGATGTTCCTGGCCTACGAGATCCTCCTGGTCGCCGAGCCTTTTGGCCCTGGGGGACGGATCAGGAACGCCCCCGAGGCCTGGGTCAGGTTTCTCTTTTATTCCCTGGGGGTTGCCCCCCAGCACCTCACCTTTGTGATGATCACCTTCAGCCTCTTGGCCTTGCCTTGGTTTTACCGGGGCAAAGGGCAGGTGTACCCCAAGGTCTTTTTTTGGCTGCTGTTGGAGGCCATGGCCTGGGGAGCGGTCAGCGGGGTGGTGATCCATTGGGTCTTGGGCAAACTCTTTTTCTCAGCCGCCCCCCACGGGGCCAGGGTGATGACCGAGCTGGGGCTGGCGGTAGGGGCCGGGCTGTTTGAAGAACTGTTCTTCCGGGTGATCCTGACCAGCGGGTTGATCTACCTGGGGGTCAAGTGGTTCAAAAGCCGGTGGGTCGCTACGGTCCTGGCGGTGCTTCTGGCCTCTTTTTTCTTCTCCTTGACCCACTACCTGGGCAGCCTGGGCGATGCCTTTGAACTCTACTCCTTCCTCTTCCGGTTTTTGGGCGGCCTTTGGTTTACCAGCCTTTACGCAGCCAGGGGATTTGCCTTGGTCGCCTTGTCCCATGCCTGCTACGATATCTTCCTGGTTTTGACCTGAAAGGATTGACACAGCCTTGCCGATAAGGGAGACTTCCCAAGAGCCAAAGAACGGCAAAGCCAACCCCCCATTGCCTTAAACCATCCATGCGAACCAAATCCCTACTTCTAGTTCTCCTGCTCACCTTGGGTACCTCCACCTGGGCCTTTGGGGCAGAGAAATTTAAAATCGCCTACGTCAACATGCAGCTGGCCATCAACAACTCCAACGAAGGGCAGAAGGCCACCGAGTACCTCAAGGCCAAAGGCCAGGAAAAAGAAAAGGAATTCCGGGCCAAAGGCATGGACGTAAAGAAAAAGGAAGAGGCGCTGCAAGCCTCAATGATGCTTTCCGAAGAAGCGAGACAAAAACAGCAGGAAGACCTGGAACGGTTGAAAAACTCGCTCCGTGAAGAGGTGCAAAAAGCCCAGGAGGAATACCGGCAGGAAGAGATGAAACACCTCCAACGGGTCAGCCAGGAAGTTTTGTTGGCCGTCAAAAAAATCGGCGAGCAAGGGAAATACGACTTGGTCATGGAAGCCAACCTTCGGCAAGCCTTGCTCTACACCCCCAGCGAAATCACCGACATCACCGATGAGGTGGTCAAAGAATACAACAAGATGAAATCCGGGGGGAAATAACCGATGCAAACCGTCTTGGGAATCAACGAAATCAAGAAGCGGCTGAAACACCGGTACCCCTTCTTGCTGATTGACCGGGTGATCGAGCTGGTGGAGGGGGAGTCCTGCACGGCCCTCAAAAACATCACCATCAACGAAGCGCTGTTCAACGGACACTTTCCCCAAATGCCGATTTTTCCTGGGGTCCTGATCGTTGAAGCTCTGGCCCAGACCGCCGGTATCGCCGGGTACAGCCTGCACAGTGATGCGGACAAGGACCTGAGCTACTTTGCCGGGTTCGACAACGTTCGGTTTAAGGCCCCGGTGATCCCGGGAGACCAGTTGATCCTCAAGGCCAAGTTTTTGAAGAAAAAGCGCAACATCTGGTTCATGTCCGGCGAAGCGTTTGTGGGGGACAAGTTGGTCACCACCGCCGAATTCACCTTGGCAACCGTAGCGCCCCCCAAGGAATAGGGCATGATTCACCCCACTGCGATCATCGACAAGTCGGCGAAGATCCACGAGCGAGTCCAGATCGGTGCCTACACGACCGTCGGCCCGGAGGTGGAGATCTTTGCGGACTGCGAGATCAAGGCTCATGTGGCCATAGAAGGGCCAACCCAAATCGGCCCTCGCTGTCGGATCTTTCCCTTTGCCGCCATCGGCCTGGAGCCCCAGGACAAAAAGTACCACGGCGAAAATTCCCTTTTGGTGATCGGCTCGGACAACCTGTTCCGGGAATACGTCACCCTCAACCGAGGTTCGGAGGCGGGCGGCGGGGTCACCAAGATCGGCGACCACAACTGGATCATGGCCTACTGCCATATCGCCCATGACTGCCAAATCGGCAGCCATACGGTGCTGGCCAACGGGACCACCTTGGGCGGCCATGTGGAAGTCGGGGACTATGCCGTGCTGGGCGGCCTGACCGCAGTGCACCAGTTTTGCCGGATCGGAAAATACGCTTTGACCGGCGGCCAATCGATGATCGCCCAGGATGCCGCCCCCTACATGATTGTCGCCGGAAACCGAGCCAAGGCCGCAGGACTCAACTTCGTGGGGCTGGAACGCAACGGTTTTTCCAAGGCTGACATCGAAGAGATCAACCAGATCTACCGGATTTTCTTTTTGAGCGGGCTGGCCAAGGACCCGGCCATCGAAAAGCTCCGGGCCGAACGGCCTGCCGGACCGAATTTGGACTTGTTCATCAACTTTATCAACAACTCCCAACGAGGCGTGATCCGCTAAAGCCATGAAAATAGCAGTAATCGGTTATGGATACTGGGGTCCCAATTTGGTTCGCAACTTCTCTTGGGCACCCAACGCCCAGGTCAAGTATGTTTGTGACCTGGACGAAAAACAGTTGGCCCGGGTCAAGGGGATGTTCCCCAACGTGGAAAAAACCACCACCAACCTGCAAGAGGTCCTGGACGACCCACAAGTCGAAGCGGTAGCGATCAGCACCCCGGTGCGGACCCACTTCCCCCTGGCCAAGGCGGCGCTGCTCAAGGGCAAGCATGTGATGGTCGAAAAGCCGATGACCGATTCGGTGGCCCAGGCCAAAGAATTGGTCAAGCTGGCAGACGACAAGGGCCTGACCTTGATGACCGACCACACCTTCCTTTACACCGGGGCGGTGCGCAAGATCAAAGCGCTGATCGATTCGGGGGATCTGGGGGAGCTTTATTACTTCGACAGCATGAGGGTCAACCTGGGGCTGTTCCAAAGCGATGTCAACGTGATCTGGGACTTGGCCCCCCACGACCTTTCGATCATGCTCTACCTGATCAACAAAAAGCCCACGGCGGTCAGCGCCACCGGGGTGGCCCATGTGGCCGGGCAGCCGGAAAACATCGCCTACATGAACGTCTTTTTCCAAGACAACACCATTGCCCATTTTAACGTCAACTGGCTCAGCCCGGTCAAGGTCCGGCAGATCCTGATCGGCGGCTCCAAAAAAATGGTCCTTTACGACGACATGAACAACGCCGAGAAGGTCAAGGTCTATGACTCGGGGATTCAGGTCACCACCAAGGAAGAGGTTTACAAGGCGATGATCTCCTACCGCAACGGGGATGTTTACTCGCCCAAGCTGGACGGAGCCGAGGCCTTAGCCACCGAATGCCGCCACTTCCTGGAGTCCATCACCAACAAAACCAAGCCCCTTTCGGACGGTCACTTTGGTTTGGAAGTGGTCAGGATCCTGGACGCTGCCCAACAGTCCATGGACAACCGGGGGGCGATTGTTGAGCTGGACCGGTAACCGCCTTTTGGCTGCCCCATGATTCGTTTGATGGTCATCGCCGGGGAGGCCTCCGGCGACCTGCATGGAGGGCATGTCCTAGGGCAACTCAAAACCCTGATCCCCGACCTGGAAGCCTTCGGCACCGGAGGCCCGCTCCTGGCCGAAGCCGGGGTCGAGCTTTATTACCGGGCCGAGGAAATGGCGGTCATCGGTTTCAAAGAAGTCCTCAAGAACTACAGCTTTTACAAATCCATCTTCGACAAGATGGTCTCTTTGTTGGACCAACGAAGGCCGGATGCGGTTTTTTTGGTGGACTATGCCGGGTTTAACCTGCGGTTTGCCAAGGAAGCCAAAAAGCGGGGGATTCCGGTGGTCTTTTATGTGGCCCCCCAGGTCTGGGCCTGGAAGAAAGGGCGGATCAAAGAGATGAAAAAGGTGATCGACCACTTGATCGTCCTGTTCCCCTTTGAGGTCGAGTTTTTTGCCCAAGAAGGGATCCTGGCCCAATGTTTTGGCCACCCCCTGCTCGACATCGTCAAGCCCACCCAAAGCCGGGCAGACTTTTGTACCAAGATGCGGCTCGACCCCCAGAAAAAGCTGGTAGCCCTGTTGCCCGGCTCTCGACGTAACGAAGTGGCCAAGCACCTGCCGGTGTTGGTGGAAATGGCCAACCATTTGGCCCAACAGCTTCCGGGGGTTCAGTTTGTTTACCCCTTGGCCCCTACCGTGGCTTATGAAGAGGTCCAGTCCATTTTGGGCCAAGTCCATGCCCCCCTGGCGCTCGCCCAAGGGGAGACCTACAACGCCGTAGCGGCGGCGGACTTTGCGGTGGTTGCTTCGGGCACCGCCACCTTGGAAACGGCGATCCTGGAAACCCCGCTTTTGATCTTTTACAAGGTTGCCGCCACTACCTACGCCATCGGCAAGTACCTCCTGGGAATCAAGGCCATTGGCTTGCCCAACATTATTTTGGGGGAATCGTTGGTCCCCGAGTTGGTGCAAAGCAATACCGACCCTAAAGTCATGGCCGACCTGGTTTACGGCTACCTCCAAGACCCGGCGGCCCATTCGGTGCTCAAGGCGCACCTCAAGCGGTTGCGGGAGAAATTGGGTCTGCCCGGAGCCTACCAAAAGACCGCCCAAACCTTGGGCCAACTGCTTTTGGACCTCCAAAAAGACAAAGCATAACTTGACCTTGGGGGACAGGTTTTTGCGGGCCACCAGTGAGAGATAGGCTTTCCTTTTTAAAAAAGAACAGGCTACAATCCTTCCCAATGGGAACAGCCCTTGCACGGCCTAATCTAGGCCAGGGCGCTTTTGCCTCAGGCCAAAACCGATTCATCCGCACTGCTGGTCAATGAAAAAAGGATTTTGCCGCACCTTGGGTCTTGCTCTTTTGCTGCTGGTCTTGGGCAGCATTTGCCTGGGTAGGGTTTCCTACGCCCAGGGGACCTACATGGGGGTCAACTTGGCAACCGGGCTGTACAACCAGCCGGAGGAAAAAGACCTGCAAAAGACCTCCCAAACCTTTGACCTCAGCTTTGACCTCGCCCAATTTCGGATGGGCTACAACAAAGCCCAGTCTTACATGAACGCCAGCATTTACGAAAAGACCTGGGACATAAAGGTCACCGCCGAAACCTACTACGGTGCCTGGGTAATCGGCGTTCCCGAAGGGACCCATTTTTATGGGCTCTTGGGCCTGGGGTACCAGATCAACCAACTGAGCTTGGGCAACCAGGTGCCGGACCGGACCACCCAGGACTTGGCTTGGTTGATGGGCGGAGGTTTGCTTTTTGACTTGGACAGCCTCTTTTTGGGGGTCCAGTGGATGTACCTTTCGGGACGTTCGACCTTTAACGACATCACGGTCGCCACCGGTTCCAATCAGGTCCAATTGGCCCTCAGCATCCCCTTTTGACGATGAAACCAAACCACCTTGTTCTACTGAGCCTGCTGCCCCTCTTGGCCCTGGCCGGAGGTTGCAAACGGGACAACCAGCTGACTACGGAGATCACCAACTCCGAACTGTTGCTGCCCTACGCCCGGTACCTCAAGATCGACAAGTCCTACACCGGACGGGTCGGGGGGGCGGTCAACCCGACCTTGCGCAGCTCCCAGGCTTTCAACACCGGTTACTGGGGTTGGAACGACACCACCGCCTATTTGTCCGGCTCTACCAGTCTGGTGGCCTTTGCCACTATCAGCCAACCCCTGCCCGACCAGTCCTTGGAGTTGAGCTACACCGTCCCCTTTGGAGACGGGACTTGGCCCAACAACTTTGTTTCCACCGGCGTATTGCGGCCCCTGGCCATCACCGGCTATACCTACAAAAGTTTTGACGCTTCCGGCACCGATGTCACCCCTACGGTACCCGACACCTACGAAGTCGGGTACGACACCCAAACCGGGGTGATCAGCACCGCCGTCTTGACCAACTACACCTCGGCCGGGGTATTGAGCACCAAGTACGTTTACACCTTTGCCGCCGACCCCAGGGCCTACAGCGAATACTACCAAACCGGGCTCACCCTTTATTCGGGTACCAGCTTGAGTCTGGTCGGTTCCACCACCACCGCCATCGAATCGGCCTCGGTGGGCAGTAACCTGATCGAGACCTACACCTACAAAAACTACGGTTCCGACGGGGCCTTGGGGGACTTTTCCACCAACAGCTTCGGTACTGCCAATGGGGCCACGGTGGTCAAAAAAGTGGTCACCAAAGGAACCTACTACGATGCCACCACCGACATCTCGGCGGACACGATCCAAACTACCACCACCAGCTACTCCAGCGAAACCGCCGCAGTTTACAAGACCCAAACCACCGAATACTTCAACGACCTGACCCAACGCACCCCGATCAGCACGGTCGAGGCCGGGTACACCGTCAGCGGCAGCACCGAGACCTTGGCGACCAAAACCGCTTCTTATTACACCAGCGGATTTGAAACCACCAACATCTCCTATTCGGTGACCGCCGGTTCGGCCACCCCCAACCTGACGACCTTGACCACCCGCAACACCGCCGGGAGGCCCACCCAGGTGGTCAAGAAAAACAGCAGCGATGTGATCTATTACAAGGCGGTCTATACCTACGACACCACCGGCAGAGAAGCGACGGTGCGGATCTATGACGTTTCCGCCACCGGCACCGAGACCTGTGCCTCCGGGAACTACGACATGGACTACCAAACCACCACCGACACCGCCGGAGCGACGATCTACATTCTCGCCAAAACCACCTACCCCTGTTCAGGTGCAGCCTTGAGCAGCACTCCCTCGGGCAAGACGGTGACCACCTACAATGTTTCTTTCCGGCCCACCTTGATCCAGGGGTACACCTATTCGGTCGGCGCTTTTGTCTTGACCAGCCAAACCGGCTACACCTACAACAGCGCCTTCCAGGTGACCAAACAACAAAACTACACCGTCGCCTTGGGGTTGGCCACCGCCGGTGGTTATACCAGCTACAACTATGACAGCAACGGCTTTTTGACCTCCACGGTCAGCTACAGCTCCAGCGGCAGCCAAAACGCCGCCTACGTTGCCTACACCTATACCTACAAGTAACTCCCCCCTCCTCTTGCCAAGCTTTGAAGGAGGGGGTATGATCAAAAACGTAGCCTCCTCTTTGAGAGGTGATTCATTCTCGTTATTTTAAGGAGCAAGATGGAACCAATGACCGCCTATTCCCACCCTGTTGTGGCCGCTATGGCCCCCACTTCCGAGCGAATGGCGTTTTTGCGTAAAATCTACGGCCTGCTGGCCTTGAGCACCTTCATGGCCGCAGGGGCGGCTTTTATGACGGTGAGCAACGAGGCCTTTCTGGCCACCGTGGCGCAAAACCAGATGCTCTTTTTTGCCTTGGAAATCGGAGCGATCTTTTTCACCTTCTGGGCCCGGAAAAAAGAAACCCTGGGGTTGGTTGCGCTGTTCAGCTTCACCACCCTGACCGGGGTCACCATCGCACCGGTGCTGCTCATTTATACCGGTGCCAGCGTAGTCAACGCCGCCTTGATGACCGGGATCGTGTTTGTGGGCCTCTCGGTTTATACCGTAGCCTCCAAAAAAGACTTCACCTTCATGGGCGGGATGTTGACCACCGGATTGATCGTGTTGGTGGTTGGTGGTCTGCTCAACCTCTTTTTCTTCCACAGCTCGGGGACTTCCTTTTTGTTCAGCGCCTTTGGGGCAATGTTGTTCAGCGGGTTCATCGTTTTTGACACCTTCAACATCCTCAACCGCTACCCGACCGATGAATACATCTCGGCGACCTTGACGTTGTACTTGGATGTCTTGAACCTCTTCTTGTCTCTCTTGCGCCTCTTTGGCGGCAACAGGGACTAAGACTAATCCAGTGCCCACCCGAGGGTGGGCTTTCCCCCCACCCTTACCCCAAAAAATATGGATCTGTTGCAATGGGCCTTGCTGGCCGGAGGGCTGGTAGCCTTGACTTTGGGCGGAGAATTGTTGGTCCGTGGTGCCTCTCGTTTAGCGGTACGGCTAGGGATCACTCCTTTGGTGATCGGCTTGACCATCGTAGCCTACGGGACCAGCGCCCCGGAACTGGCGGTCAGCGTCACCGCCGGACTGGCCGGCAATGCGGACTTGGCGGTGGCCAACGTGGTGGGCAGCAACAGCTTCAATGTCCTTTTTATTTTAGGGGTTTGTGCCTTGATTGCCCCCTTGGCGGTCCAGCGACAGTTGATCCGGCTGGATGTGCCGGTCATGTCGGCCGCTTCGATCTTGATGATAGTTTTCGCCTGGAATGGCCAAATCAACGCTATCGAAGGGGTGATCTTTGTCGTTTTGGCAGTCGCCTATACCTGGTGGCTGATCCGTCTTTCCCGTTCCGAACCGGACCAAGGAGAAGCGGAGCCGGAGGAAGGGGGCTTTTGGCTGGAACACCGACTGTGGGGCCAATTGCTGCTGATTGCGGCAGGCATCGGTACCCTGACCTTGGGTTCCGGTTGGTTGGTGGACGGCGCTACGGCCTTGGCTCGCAGTTTGGGGGTCAGTGATGCCTTGATCGGCCTGACCATTGTCGCCGCCGGGACCTCCCTGCCCGAATTGATGACCAGCCTGGTGGCCACCTACAAAGGACAGAGGGACATCGCCGTTGGCAACGTGGTGGGCAGCAATATCTTCAACATCCTGTTTATCTTGGGGGTTTCTTCGATCATCACCCCGGGCGGGCTCAATGTCGGAGAGCACATGTTGGCCTTTGACATGCCGGTGGCGCTGATCGCCGCCTTGGCTTGTCTGCCGATCTTTATCACCGGTGCCAGGATTGCTCGTGGGGAAGGGGCTTTGTTTTTGGGGGCTTATCTGGCTTACTTGGGGTACATGATCTACCCCTACCTCTAGCCTAAAAACTTCTTCGAGTCGAAGCAGGCTTCGATGTAATACTTTCCGCTCTTGGTCTCGAAGGGGATCAGGATGATCCTTGCGTCCACAAAGTGTTTGATCTCGTGGTCCAGCCCCCGGTAGGTGACCGGGATCCCGGCGGAGAAGTGGAAGCCCAGTTTGGCCAACTCACGGCGGGCCTCACCGCTGACCATGTTCACAATTTCCCCGACCATGTCCACGATTTCATCGTCAATGTCGGCGTACTCTTGGCCGAACATCTGTTGAGCGACGGCGAGGATGCAACTCTTGCTGAAACTGATCCCGATCGACCCTTTGGATTCTCCGGTCAATTCGATGACCGCCGAAAGCTCTCCCAGCGCCTTGGTGCTGGATTCTTCCTTGAGGGCAGGCCGACCCGGCTTGGACTCCATGAACGCCATGGTGCTCAAGACCTTTTTGGTCGCAATGATAAATGGGTTTATGTATTCAACCTTCACCTGACACCTCTTCTAACTGCCTCACCAAAGCCGACATTTCCTCAGGCATTTCCACCTCAAAAAACATAGGCTCTCCAGAGACAGGGTGGGTAAACCCCAGGCTTTGCGCATGTAACGCTTGGCCCTCAAAGCTGCGCAATCCCTCCACCACCGAAGGTGGGTAAATCCGGCTCAAATCCCGGTACTGCCCGTAGAGTGGGTCTCCAACCAACGGGTGGCCGATATGGCTCAAGTGGACCCGAATCTGGTGGGTCCTCCCGGTTTCCAACCGGCAAGCCACCAAGCTGAGTTTACGAAACAACTTCAGCCTGTGGTAATGGGTCACCGCCCGCTTTCCGTCGGCCCGAACGGCGAACTTCATTCGCTCTCTGGGGTGCCGTCCCAAACAAAAGTCAATCGTCCCGGCCGGTTGGGCCAACTCTCCCCAGACCAGCGCTACATAACGGCGCTCAATGCTGTGGACCCGAAACTGTTCGGCCAGCCCCTCTTGGGCTTGGTCGGACTTGGCGACCACCAGCAACCCGGAAGTGTCCTTGTCGATCCGGTGCACAATCCCTGGCCGAAGCCCATTCTCCCTGGCCAGCCGGGTATGGTAAAGCAAGAAATTGACCAAACTGTCTTCATGGTGCCCCGGAGATGGATGAGTTACCATACCTCGGGGTTTGTTGACAAGAAGAAGGTCCTCATCCTCGTAAACGATTTCAAGCGGAAAAGCCACCGGCTTGGCGTTCTCCGGCAAGCTGGGTGGCAGCTCAAACTCAACGGTTTCTCCAGCCTGGAGCAATTTTTTGGGGCTTTCTTCCGCTTCGCCGTCCACCAGCACCAGCCCCAGCTTGATCATCCGCTGGGCCTTGCTGCGGGTGCCGACCCATTCGACCAGCCCCAGGTCCAACCGGACCCCTTCCTGCTCCGCCGCCACCACAAAGTTGCCCATCAAAACTCGAAGAGCTCAAATTGTTCGTGATGATACCGCTCGGAGGTTTGTAGGGATAGTGTCCCTTTGAGCAGTTTTTCCATCGACCGGAAGGTGTCCATCTCCTCCACTTCCAGGTATTCGGCCAGATCCGGGTGCAGGCCCAAAAGCAGGTTTTCCGGCGGGTCCACTTCCTTGGTCAGCCGGGCAATCTCTCGGTACACTTCATAGATCATGGTCGCCGGGCTTTTGATCCTAGCCCTGCCGTCACAGTAGGGGCAAGCCTCCCGGAGGTACCGGCCCAGGTTTTCCCGGTTCCGTTTGCGGGTCATCTCCACCAGCCCCATCTCGCTGATCGGCAGTACCTTGGTCCGGGCCTTGTCTTTTTTCAGCTCTTCCTTGAGCAGGTTAAACACCTTCTGGCGGTTTTCCATCGATTCCATGTCGATGAAGTCGATGATGATGATCCCGCCAATGTCTCGCAGCTTGAGCTGGTGGACGATCTCCACCGAAGATTCCAGGTTGGTGGTCAAGATGGTGTCTTCGTGGCTGCTGCTGCCGGTGAAGCTGCCGGTGTTCACGTCGATGGCGGTCAGGGCTTCGGTTTGGTCGATCACCAAATACCCGCCCGACTTGAGCCAGACTTTACGGGACAAGGCCCGGTCGATCTCCAGGCTGATGCCATAATGGTCAAAGATCAACACTTTGCGTTTGAACAGCTTGAGAATCCCGCTGTACTTGGGCAGGTAGGTGTTCAGGTGTTTTTTAAGCTTCTCGTACTCGGTCGGGTCGTCAATGTCCAACAACTCAACCTCGGGGCTCAACATGTCCCGGATGGTACGGAAAGTGAGGTTCAGGTCTTCGTACAAAATCGCCGGGGACTTGTAGGTCTTGAACTTCCGCTCCACTTCGGTCCAGGTGGAGATCAGGTAGTCCACATCGTTTTGGAATTCCTCTTCACTCCTGCCCGCAGCCACGGTACGGACGATAAACCCGGTTCCTTCCGGCTTAACGGAGCTGACGATCTTGCGCAGCCGGGCCCGCTCCTTTTCGTCTCGGATCTGCCGACTGACCCCCACATTGTTGACATGGGGCATAAACACCAGGTTACGGCCCGGCAGGGTGATGTTGCAGGTGATCCGGGCCCCTTTGGTGCCGATCGGGCCTTTGGAGACCTGGACCATGATGTCCTGGCCTTCCTTGATCAGTTGGCCGATTTCCGGTCGGTTTTTCTTGGGCTTGCCGCTGGACCGTTTGACCCCGCCTTCCTCGTCATCCACCAAGGCTTCGTCCGGCTCCACGTCCACTTCGTCATCGGTACGGATGTCGTCCACATACAAAAAGGCGGCTTTTTCAAGGCCAATGTCGATGAAGGCGGACTCCATTCCGGGCAGGACCTTCAAGACCCGGCCCTTGTAGATGTTGCCGACGACGCTTTTGTTTTTCTCTCGTTCGTAAAACAGCTCCGAGACCATGCCGTCTTCGAGCAGAGCCACTCGAATCTCATGTTTGGCGTGGTTGATAATGATCTTTTTTGCCATCAAGGCTCCACTTGTACACACAAGCCGCCTCAAGACAACCTCCTGCCTGGGTCCCTACGGCCAACGCCTAGCCCCGCTTTGGTTCGGCTTGTGAAAAAAGCGGCTCCAAGGGTGAAATCGGAGGCGCTTTTGGGGTAAACACAAGCACAAGCAGAGGCTTTTATGGTAAAGCGTCGGTAAATAACGGGCTCAGGGCCGGATCTGTTGTTCTTCGGTTTGTGGTGGTTGTTAAAAAATCGTCTTCCGCTCGCTTTTTGTAGTTCCTGGTCCGGTCAAAAGCGGGCTTGGACCCAAAAACATCCTTGGACCCGTCCTTGGGCCCCATTCCTAGGCCAGCTAGGAAATCTTTTTATAAAGATCAATGAGTTCGATCAGGCCGTTCATGCTGTCGGCCCCTTTGTTGCCCGACTTGGTTCCAGCCCGTTCAATCGCCTGCTCGATGTCGTCGGTGGTCAAGACCCCAAAGGAAACCGGAACCCCGGTCTCCAGGGAAACCTGGGCGACCCCTTTGGCGACTTCGGAGGCGACATAGTCAAAGTGAGGGGTAGAACCCCGGATCACCGCCCCTAAGGCCAAGATGCCTTCAAATTTTTTGGTCGCCGCCGCCTTTTTGCAGGCCAGGGGGATCTCGTAGGCCCCAGGCACCCGAATGACGGTCAGGTCTTCCAGCTTCCCGCCGTGCCGGGAGAAGGTATCCAAGGCCCCTTCGAGCAGCTTGCCGGTGATAAAGTCGTTGAACCTTGCCACCACGATCGCCAGTTTCAGACCTTTGGCGTTGAAATGGCCTTCCAATTGGACGTAACCCATCTTGTTCCTCGTTTAGGGATGGTCTTTGAGGCTCAGCATGTGGCCGAGCTTTTGTTTCTTGGTGTTTAAATACTTGGAGTTGCCTGCATGGGCCTGGATTTCCAGCGGGACCCTTTCGATCACCTCCAGTCCATAACCTTCCAAACCAATGATTTTTCTAGGGTTGTTGGTGATCAGCCGGATCTTGTGGACCCCCAAATGGGCCAAAACCTGGGCACCAAAGCCATAGTCCCGCAAGTCGGCCTCAAAGCCCAACTGCTCGTTGGCTTCAACCGTGTCGGCCCCTTGGTCTTGCAGACTGTAGGCCTTGAGCTTGTTTAAAATCCCGATCCCCCGGCCCTCTTGGGCCAAGTACAACACCACCCCTTGCCCTTCCGCCTCAATCAGCCGCATCGCTTGGTGCAGTTGGGGGCCGCAGTCACAACGGGACGAGCCAAAAACATCGCCGGTCAAACATTCGCTGTGCACCCGCACCAGGACCGGATCGTTTTTCTTCCACTCCCCCTTGATCAGGGCGATGTAGTTTTCCCCGTTCAGCTTGTTGGTGAAACCCTGGATCTTAAATTCCCCAGCGATTTCGGTAGGCAACCGGGCCTCGGCAACCATTTCCACCATCACCTCATGGCTCATCCGGTATTTGATCAATTCGGCGATGGTGACGATCTTGAGTTTAAATTGGTCGGCAAACTCCCGGAGTTCGGCGTACCGGGCCATGGTGCCGTCATCGTTCATGATCTCGCAGATCACCCCCGAGGGATTGAGCCCCGCCAACCGGGCCAGATCCACCGACCCTTCGGTTTGCCCCGCCCGTTGCAGCACTCCGCCCAACTTGGCCTTGAGCGGGAAAATGTGCCCGGGGATGGAGATGTCCGAGGGTTTGGCTTCCGGTCTAATGGCGGTCAAGACGGTGTGGGACCGGTCAGCGGCGGAGATACCGGTGGTCACCCCGGTAGAGGCTTCAATGGAGACAGTGAAGTTGGTGCCAAATACCGAAGTGTTTTTTGCCGCCATCATCGGCAATTCCAGCTTGACCACCTGCTCTTCGGTCAAGGTCAGGCAGATCAAACCCCGGCCATGTTTGGCCATAAAGTTGACCGCTTCGGGGGTAGCGAACTCGGCGGCACAGCAGAGATCCCCTTCGTTTTCCCGGTCCTCGTCGTCCACCAGGACAATCATCTCGCCCCGCTTGATCGCCTCAATGGCCTGGGGAATCGAGTCAAACTTTTTGCTCATGCTTTTGTCCAAGCCCCAAACCCTGGGGAGCAGTTCCGGTTGGGTCTTCCTCAGCCGCAAGGGACGGTTTCCCTCGAACAAAATCGAGGCCGGGAAAACGGGTGTCAACGGTTTAAGGTCTGTAAGGCTCGAATTGTAGGGTAGTCTGTCAAAAAAGACAATCCTTGTCTCAGGAGCTTTTCTTCAGCTCCCCCGGTTCCTCCGGGCGGTACTCCAGTTTGAATTCAAAGCCGATCCCCGGCAGGGTTTCGGAGATCTGGTCCAAAAAGGCTTCGCTGGCCCGCACCGAGGCCCCCAGGTCCAGCCGCACCCCCAGGCCCTCGTTGGTGAAGACCTTGGCATAAACCCGACAGCGCCCCGAGGCACCGAAGACCAAGACCTTCAACCGGTTGATCTGCTCCAGGCCCGTCCCTTGGGGCAGTTTGAGGGTCAGTTCGACCGCCGTTTCCTCCCGGAGCTTGGGCAGAGGGGTGATTTTTTCGGTGGCCAGGGAGGTTCCATTGTACCTGCCGCTCACCAACACCGGCTCCCCCGGCTCAATCGCTTCGGCCAACTGCTCAAAGGCCGCCGGGAAAACCACCGCCTCATAGCTGCCATACTGGTCTTCCAGCTTGAGCACCGCCATCTTTTCGTTTTTCCGGGTCATCTTGACCACCTTGGACTGCAAGACTCCCAAGAGCCTCATTTGGGATTTGGGTTTAAAGGTCTTTTCCTCGTCCCGGAGCGCCCAAGAAGGGGTTAGGGTGACAAATCTGGCGATTTCCTGGGCATAAGGGTCCAAGGGGTGGCCGGAGATAAAAAAGCCCAACGCCTCATATTCAAAACGGAGTTTTTCCTTGGGCTTCCAGTCCAAAACTTCCTTGAACTCCAGCCGGGCCTTGCACTTGTCCAGCTCCTTGGCATCCAGGAGGTCAAACAGGCTGGTCTGGTCTTCGATTTTCATCGACTTCTCGGAAGCCGCCAGCCCAAGGCAAGACTCAATCCCTTCATACATCATCCGCCGGTTGGGCATCAGGGAATCAAAAACCCCAGACTTGACCAGTGCTTCCATCACCCGGCTGTTGAGCTTGGAAGCGTCAATGTTGCTAAAAACCTGGGCGAGGTCGGCAAACTTGCCTGCATTTTTCCGGGCGGCAAAGATCGACTCCATCGCCGCCGAACCCACGCCCTTGATCGCCGAAAGGCCAAACCGGATCCGCCCTTGGTGGGTGGTAAAAACCAGTTCCGACTCATTGATGTCCGGGGCCAAAACCTCAATGCCCATCTCCCGGCATTCGGTGATCAACTTGACGATGGAATCGGGCTTGCTGATCTCCGAGGTCAACAGGGCGGCCATAAACTCCACTTTGTAATTCGCCTTGAGCCAGGCAGTCTGGTAGCTGACCAGGGCATAGGCGGCAGAGTGGGACTTGTTGAACCCATAACCGGCAAAGTAGTCGATCAGGTCAAAGATCTCCCCGGCCACCGCATCTGGCACCTTGGCACCACAACCGGAGACAAATTCGGGGTTGGCCTTGCAGCCGTCGATAAAGATTTGCCGCTGTTCGGCCAAAATCTCGGCGATTTTTTTCCCAATCGCCCGGCGCAACATGTCCGACTGGCCCAGGGTGAAGCCGCCCAGCACCTGGACCACCCGCATTACCTGTTCCTGATAAACCATGACCCCATAGGTTTCCCGCAGCACCCCAGCCATCAGAGGGTGAGTGTAGATCACCTTCTGCCGGCCATGTTTGCGTTCCACAAAGTTTTCCACCATCCCCGAACCCAGCGGACCGGGCCGGTAAAGGGCAACCAAAGCGATGATCTCCTCAAAGTTGGTGGGTTTGAGCCGTTTGATCAGCTCTTTCATGCCCTGGGATTCCAGTTGGAACACCCCGGTAGTGTCACCCTTGCCCAAAAGGGCAAAGGTCTTTTTGTCGTCCATCTCAATGGCCGCAATGTCCAGCTGCTGGCCCTGCGGCCTTTGGGCGTTGATCAGCTGCACTGCCTTGTCGATCACCGTCAGGTTGCGCAGCCCCAAAAAGTCGAACTTCACCGCCCCTTGGTCTTCAATGTACTTCATGGAGTACATCGATTGCAGGTCGTCCCCCTTGGCGGGGGTACAGGTGGGCATCACGTCGGTAATGTCAGAGTTCATGATGATCACCCCGGCGGCGTGGGTGGAAAGGTTGTTGTTGAGCCCCTCCAAGGCCAAGGCGGTTTGGATCAGCTTTTTTTCCAGTTCCGTCCCGGACTCGGCCATCCGTTTGAGTTCCGGTTCCTTCTCCATCGCCTGTTCCAAGGTAATCCCCAACTCTTCGGGGATCAGCTTGGCGATCTTGTCCGCTTCGGCATAGGGGATGTCCAGCACCCGAGCCACCCCCCGCAACGCTCCCTTGGCCAACAAGGAGCCAATCGCCGCAATCTGGCAGACGTTTTTTTGGCCGTACTTCTGCCGGACGTACTCTATCACCCGTTCCCGGCCTTCCACCTCAAAGTCGATGTCGAAGTCCGGCATGCTGACCCGTTCGGGGTTAAGGAACCGCTCGAAGAGAAGGTCGTATTTGATTGGGTCGATGTCGGTGATCCGCATGGCGTAGGCGACCAGAGACCCGGCCCCCGACCCTCGACCCGGCCCGACCGGTACCCCGTTGGCCTTGGCCCAGTTGATGAAGTCGGCGACGATCAAAAAGTAACCGGGGAAACCCATGCTGTTAATCACCTGGGTTTCATAATCCAGCCGGTCCGCATAAATCCGGCCCTGCCGTTGCTGTTCCTCGGCGCTCCATTTGTAAAGCTTGGCCGCCTGTTCCAGTCGAACCACCAAACCTTCCTTGGCAAACAAGACCAGCTCCTCTTCTAAAGTCTTCGCCCGGGAAAGCGGGTAGTCGGGGAGGTAATATTTTTTGTTGGTCAGGTCCAACTCGCAGGACTCGGCGATTTTGACCGTATTGGCCAGCGCTTCGGGAGGAAGGGCCGCAAAGGCCTGGGCCATTTCTTCAGGGCTTTTGAGGTACAGCTCCTTGGTTTCCAGCTCCTTGACCCCCGGATCGGTCACCTTCCTTTGCCAGCCCATCAGCTGGAGAATGTAATGGGCCTCCGCCAAGTCCCGGTTGGGGTAGTGGCAGTCGTTGGTGCCCACCAGGGGCAGGCTCAAGTCCTGGGCCAACTGGATCAGCTGGGGGTTCACCTTGTTTTGGTCGGCCAAGCCGTTGGCCTGGAGTTCTACGTAGTACCGACCGGCAAAGACCTGTCCATACCACTTGGCCACCTTGTAGGCCTCTTCGACCTCTCCGGCCCGCAACCGGTTGGCCAGCTCCCCTTGCAGGCAGGCGGACAGACAGATGATCCCGCTGTTGAATTTTTCCAACAGCTCATGGTCGATCCGGGGTTTGCCGTAATATTTGCCTTCCGAAAAGCCCAGGCTCGCCATCTTCCCCAAATTGATGTAGCCTTGGTAATTGGTGGCCAGCAGGACCGCATGGTAGGCATTGGGGCCCGGTTTGGGGTAGTTGCGTTCAAACCGGTTGCCCTTGGCGATGTAGGCCTCCATGCCGATGATCGGCTTGACCCCCGCCTTTTTGAGTTCATGGTGGAACTCAATGGCCCCGTGCAGGTTGCCGTGGTCGGTAATGGCGCTGGCCGTAAACCCCAGGGCGGACAAAGTTTTGCCCAGCCCCTTGACCTTGATCGCTCCATCGAGAAGCGAGTAGTGGGTATGAAAATGGAGATGTACGAATTGGGAAGACATCTTTTTTGGGGGCTGTTACTAAGGACCTTTAACCGATGCGCTTGAACCGAAAGTGCGCTTGACCAACCGATGAATCTCAGACCCTCCCTGCCTTTTTTATCCCGCCCTTGGGCGCTGCGTCTGGCCTTGGGTCTTGTGCTGCTCCAAGGTGGCCCCTCTACGCTGCTCGCCAAGCTGATCGAGCCCCAGGGCTTGGTCCTCAAGATTCTAGAGCAGACCCAAGGGGTCAGCCAGTTCCAGGTAGAGGTGAACTACCGGGTCTTTGATCCAGAAGCGGTGGCCCCGTTGAGCGAACCTACGTTGGACCAAAATCCGGTCAGCGAACTGCCCCAGTTTGAATTCAGCCAAAAGGTCGTTTTGGTCAAGGACGTGGGGATGGTTAGCCAAATCACCGAGAAAAAAGGGCAACTGCTGCACCTTACCATCGCCAAGGAGGGCAGGCAACAAGAGAAAAACCTGGACCCGAAACGGCCCTTTTCCAAAGCAGATGCAGCCTTTTTGCCGGCCCTTTTGTTCCCCAAGGCCAGGGAGGAATTCCTGACTTCCTTGACCGGGCTGGGGATCAACCCTACCCAGGTGGGAACCGAGGTTTTGGGCTACAACATCTTGTACCGGCTGGGCGGGCCGGACGACCACCTTTTGATCGACCCCAAAACCTTCCGGGTCTTGGCGATCCGGCAAACCGTCCTTTTGGATGGCCGGGCCTACCCTTTACAGGTACTGTTTTTGGGCAACCTTCCTGGCCGACCCGAGCTGCCCCAGATGGTCCGTTATTACCTTGGCGGTCGGCTGTTCAAGGAAGGAGTGCTGGGCAAGTACACCAACAAGGATTTACCGAAGGAACTGAACCGGTTGTTCAAAGAATCCGAACATCATTAAACACAGATTGGCCAGGATGAAGAAACTACAAGTTTGGGCGGCCCTCTGGGTCTTTGGGTTCGGTACCGTAAGCCTCTTGGAAGCAGCGGTTTTTGACCAGATCCGCATCCAGGTTTACAACCAAGTGATCACCCAACGGGAGATCGACCTGCGCACCGAAGCCAAGCTCTCGGCCCAAAATGGCCGGGGTATGGTCGCCGATCCGTTGGCCCAGGAAACCGTCCGGGCAGAGGTGACCGAATCGCTGGTCGAAGAAGCTCTCTTGAGCCACCGGGCCGAAGAGTTGAAGATCGAAATCTCCGAAGAGCAGCTCGACGAGGAAATGGACCGGTTTCGTAGCCAAAACCGGATGAACGAGCGGGAGTTTGAAGAGGCCTTGGAACAACAAAAAACTACCCTGTCCGACTTCCGGGAGGCCCTGCGGGCCAAGCTGGCCCGTGACGGGGTGATGCAACGGGAGATCGCCTCTCAAGTAGCCATCAACGAAGAGGAAATCAAAAAAAACTACCTCGCCCAAGCCCAAACCTCCTTGATGGTTCATGCCCGGCACATCCTGATCCTGGCCAAGCCCAACGCCCCGGAAGGGGAGGTAAAAAAGGCCAAGGAGAAGCTGGAGGGCCTGCGCAAACAGCTGATTTCCGGCGAAGACTTCGGCAAGCTGGCCCAGGAGTTTTCCCAAGACCCGACTGTAGCCACCAACCTGGGGGACCTGGGGTTTTTCAAAAAGGAAGACATGGACCCCGGCTTCACCCAGGCCGCCTTTGCTCTGGCCCCGGGCACCATCTCCGTCCCGGTTCGGACCAAATTCGGCTTGCACCTGATCGAGGTCTTGAGCAAGGAAGAGCGCCCTTTGGTTCCCTTTGAAAAGGTGCGGGACAGCCTGTTTTCTCGGGCCTTCAACAAGGAGTACCAAGAAAAGATGGAGGCCTACCTCAAACAACTGAAAGCCAACGCCAAGATCAACTACCGATGAAAACGGCCCTTTTACTGGTTTGTGGCCTTTGCCTGAGCCCCGCATTGTGGGCCCAAAGCCTGTTGAGTGCGCCTCCCAAGGCCCCCGACAAAACCCAAAACGAACCGCAGAGCCAAAAGCCGAAGTTGCGGATCCTCAATGAACTGGGCCAGACCCAGCCCAAGGAATCCGCCCCGGAAGTGGTGCTGCCCAAGCCCGTGGCGGTGGAAAGCCAACCTCTGACCGAGGACTCCTTGGGCCAGGTGGAGGCCTTGGCCCAACGGGGAGAAACCAGCTTGGCCTTGACCCAGCTGCAAGCCTTGGCCCCCGAACCCCAAGAGGGGACCGGCACGGAACTGCGGTTTCGGCTGATGGAGCGCCGTTATGCCTTGGAGATCGACTTGGCGTACCGGCTGGGCCAAAACGAGGTAGTGGTGGCCCAGGCCCAAGCCTTTGTGGCCAAGTGGAGCGGTGGTCCACATTTTCATTTGGTATATTACCAGTTTGCCCAATCCCTAAAAAACCTGAACCGTCCCTTGGAATCCACTTCCTTGGTGGATGAGGATTTTTTTAATCACCTCTCCCAATCCCAAGGTTTGGCGCTCCGAGGACTGCTGATTGAGGACGCTCTGGCCCAGGGCAAGACCAACGAAGCCTTCAGCTACCTGGAGGTCAAGGAAAAGGAACTGTTTGACCAGCTGGACCGCTGGACCGGCCCCATCATCGACCGGCTGGACAACCAGGAAGAGCTGGACGAATTGATCGGCCGGAACGAACAAAACCTAGACCTGGCCGCTCGCTTGAAGCTGCGCAAGATCCACCTTTGGGTCCGTTCCGGCGAATATGACAAGGCCCAGGCCTACCTAGCGGACCTGCTCAAACAAGGCCGACTGAGCCCCGAACTGTACGGCGAATTTGTAGCCGCCGGGAGCTTCGTGGAAGAAGCGAAGTTGACCAAGCCCTACAAGATCGGGGTGATCCTGCCATTTTCCCACAAGAACTTTGGGCCCCTGGCCGAACAGGTCCTCGAAGGCCTGCAAATCGGGCTGGCCCAGTATGCCACCGCTGACCGGCCCTTGGAATTGGTCTTGAAGGACTCCTCCTTGGGCTCGGACAACCGCAACCAAACCCAGCAGCAACGGCGGGAGCAAATCGGAGCCTTGGTCCGGGAACTGGTGCTGGAAGACCACGTGGTCGCCATCTTGGGACCGCTGGCCAAGGAAAGCTCGATTGCCGCCGGGGAAGCCGCCGAGCGGTACAAGGTCCCGGTGATCTCTTACTCACTGACCGAAAATATCGGCGAAGGCCTGCCCTACCTCTTCCGGTTCCAGCGCAACAACATCGAAGAAGCCAAGGCCATCGCCAACTACGCCACCGACTACCTCCAGGCCCGGCGGTTCGTGATCCTCTACAACCCGGACAAAAACGGCTTCCTGCAAATGGAGGCCTTCACCCAAGAGATTTTAAAAGCCAACGGGATCATCGTCGGGGTGCGGCCCATCGGCCAGAGGCAGGTGGATTTCCAAGAGGATTTCTTGAGTTTTACCGGTGGCTTTGAGCCGGTTTCGGACGCAGACAAGGCGGAGATGGAAAAGACCCGAGACCGGCTGGACCCCAAGGTGGACTTTGATGCCATCTACGCCCCGGTGCAGCCTTACACCATGAACATCCTGACCCAGTTCGCCAATCTTTTTGAGGCAGACCGGGTCTATTTCCTGGCCGGCCACGACCTAAACCGCAACGAGAACCAACTGATTGATGGGGCGGAGCGGATGAGGTTTGTGGACAGCTATCCGATCAGCGGGGTCAACACCTACCTCTTGCCCTTTTTTGAGGAACACTGGCGGATGTACAACCACCGGCCCCGGTACCGGCCCCCTACCGCTTATGGGATCTATGGGTACCAGTCCTTGCAGATCCTGGCCAAACTGCTCAACGAACCCAAGAACCACCGCCGAGAGGTGCTCCGGGATACCTTGGCTTCCCTCAAGGGCTTTGAAGTCCTGACCGGCAGAGTGACCACCACGACCAACCGGGAGCTATACCAAGCCCCCAAGGTCCTCAAGATCAAGGCGAACAACACGGTCGAGGCCTTTTAGGGCCGCCCGGCCTTGGGGTCCGGGGGCGGTTACTGCTGTCTAGCCCAGGCTTGGTGGTAGGCCTCAAACAGTCGTTCGGCCAGCAGGCGGTTGACCGGGATGCCCTCCATGTCCAACTGGCCCTTGCCAAACACCTGGGCCGCCCCGATCAACTCGGAAGTCAGGTACACCAGTCCTGGCGGCAGCTCCCTGGGCCGGGACACCTGTTGCCCCAAAACCTGCCCAGGGTAGTCCTCTGCCGCCCCTGCCACCCAAAAGCCCCAATCCCCGAAGCTGGGAATCACCTGGTGGAGCGCCAAGGTGGAAAACCCCGCTTCCTGCAAGGTCCGCCCGATGATCAAAAAAGCCTCATGGGCCACCGAGGGGCTGGTGGACTGTTGCACCATAAGCCCCTGGGGATTGAGCAGCCCTTTGAGGGACCGGTAAAACTCCAGGGAGTAGAGCTTGGAAAGCTCCGGGTCGTTGGGGTCGGGGAAGTCCAAGAGGATCAGGTCGTAGGTTCCGGGGGCAGAGCGGGCAAAGTTGAAGGCATCAAGGTGGAACAAGGAAACCTCCACCGGCTCAGGGGCCTTGAGCCTCTTGAAAAATCCGTTGCCCCGCTCCTCCAGCAAGACCCTTTCCCCTTCGATCACCCCTTGGGGCTCGACCAACCGGACCTTGGGGGCCTTGAGACTGCCTTGGTTCAGGGCCACCAAAGGGGGGTATTCCTGGGCGAGCCCGGTCATCACCGGGTCCAGGTCCACCAGGGTGACCGATTCCAGACCGGGGTAGCGCAACAGTTCCCGTACCGCCAAACCATCCCCGCCGCCCAAGACCAACACCCGTTTGGGAGACTGCAAAGCGCTCAAGGCCGGGTGGACCAAAAACTCATGGTAGATCTGTTCATCCCTGCTGGAAAACTGGAGGTGCCCGTTGATAAAACAGTCCAGCCTGCCCGCTGCATTTTGGGTAAAAAGGATGTGCTGGTAACGGCTGGTTTGGCTCAAGACCACTGGGTCCTTGTAAAGCCTTTGCTCCAAAAACAACCGGATCGGTTCACCCAGCCAAAGCCCCAGCCCCAGTGCCCCGGCGGCCAAAACCCCGGTCAAGCCCAACACCCAGGTTCGGGCCACAAAAGTGCGGAAAAAAAAGAGGGTGCCCAGAGCGACAAAAACATTGAGCAGCCCCAAGAGGTAAGGAATCTCCAGCAGGTCCAAAAACCTTGGCAACACAAAGACCCAGGCCAAGGCCCCGATGAAGCTGCCTGCATAGTCCATCTTGAGGATCAGCCCCAGGTTGTCCTTGAGGCTGGGCAGGCACAGCTCGTTGACCCGGACCAGCAAGGGAATCTCCAGGCCGATCAACAGCCCCACCCCGGCAATCAACAGGTAATGGACTACCACAAAAAGTTCGTTCCAGTAGCCAAAGGCGTAAAGACTCAGGCTGGGGCCAAAGCCGCCCAAAAGCCCCAGCAGTATCTCGATGCCGATGAACCGCTCCACCATCTGGTCATTGCCCAGGTGCTTTTGCAGGTCCGCCCCCAGGCCCATAAAAAACATCATCACCCCGATCACCAAGGCCCACTGTTTGGTGGAATCCCCCAGGATACCGGTGGCGAGCCGAGAAAAGCTGTACTCATAACTCAGCCCGCAAACCCCCACCACCAACATGGAGAGGCCCAGGACCAGACTCAGCCGCTTGGCGGACTGCGGATTCAAGGGGCTGGGGTTCAAGGGAAGAGCCGGGCTTTGGCATCCAACAGCCGTTGGGCCTGCCAATTGGGGATTTGGAAGAGCCAGCCCTGGGATTGGGCGGCCAAAAAGGGGAAGGCCCCCTGGGTGGCCGCACCGGCCGGGCCGGTGAACTTCAGCCAATACCGAGGTTCGGACCTTTTGACCCCCGGTCCGGGGTAAAGGGCAAAAGCCAATTCGGCTCCGTCAAACAAGGCCAGTTTGACCTTTATGGCAGCCCGCCTGCCCACCGGGGGGTGTCGGTCTATCTTTTGGGCCTTGAGGTCGCTAAAAACCCGGAAGAGTCCGTCCAATTCTCCGGCCAAGGGAGCGATGCCCTGAGGATTCAAAAACCCCTCTCCCGGACCAGGGCGGGCCAGACCCCAGCCGGGGCCGGTCAGGGATTGGAGCTGTTCGGGTTGGAGTTTGAGCAATTGTTTTTGTCCCCAACCTTCCGGCTGCAACGGCAAGACCAAGTCAAGCGGGACCCAGTAGGCCCGATTTTCCGAGCCCAACCGTACCGCCACTCCGCTTTCGGGCAGCAAGGAGTCCTCCTGCTCCAAGATCCGGGAGGAACCAAATACCATCCGTTGCTGGGCCACCCCTTGACGCAAAAAGTGCAGCTCCAGGCCTTTGCCCACAAACTCCGGTTCCCCCAGGTAGCCCAAGGAGAGTTCGGACAGCCGCTGGGGTTGGTCGGTCAAAAAGGGACCCACCGGGGTTTGGCTCAGCCGGGCCAAAAGGCCTTCGACCAGCTCCGGGTCGGCAGGGTAGTCGTTCAGTTCCAAGACCCGCCAATGGTCCGGCCCCTTGACCAAGGTGACCGCTTGGTCGGTCTTGAGGATCTTGATCCCGTCCAGTTGCGGGACCAACTGGGCCTCCAACAATGGTTTCCCGGCCCAAGGGTCGCTGTCCAGCCACAGGGCGCTGGCGGGGGCCAAAAACGCCAAACCGGCCAGTCCACCGAACCACAAAGCCCAATTTTTACGTTTCATCGGTCAACGGGGCCGAAACCGGGACCGATAAACCCAAGCGGCGAAGCCCACCAGCAAGAGCGGTACGGCCAAGAGGTTGGCCAACGTCAGCCAAGTTTTCTCCCGGTCGATGTCCTGGCGCAAGAGTTTACGAATCTCCCGCAGTTCCGCTCGGGTTTGTTTTTCCACTTCCTGGAAGCTTTTGATCTGGCCCAACTGTTCCGGGGAGAGCCCTGATCCGCCTTGCCCGGCGTTTAGCTCGTTGAGCTTCCCTTGGACCTCCTGCAACTTTTGGTTGAGCCTTTGTTCGGCCCCCCGGTAGTCGGCCGAAGCCAATTCGGCCAACCGGTCAAACCGCTCAAAGGGGCGGCTGAACCGGCCCCGGCTGCGGATATCCATCAACTCGGGGGCACCACTTAAAAACTCCATCAGGTTGACAAAAAAGCCTAGGTTGTCGTTTTTGGGCTGGATCATCATCTGGCCCATCAAGGAAAAGGCATCTACGGTAAAGCGGTCGTGCAGGAAGTCCACATCGGTGACCAACAGGACCCGGGCCGGTTTGAGGCTCTTTTTCAACCCCTCCCCTGCCTTGGGAGCCGCTGGATCTGCACTGGCAGGCGGGGCCTCGAAGGCGGAGGTCAACTCGCCGGTCAGGATCCCGGCCATTTCATAGGTCTGGCCGTCCGGTTTGAGTTGCTCGGCAATCTGGTCTGGCCCTTGGAAGGCCAAAAGGGCTACATCCACCAGCGCCGCCTGGGTGGAACTGGTGATCAGGGGGGTGAGCTTGAGGGGGCTTTGTGCGGCCATTTGGAAGCCACCGGGCTCGACCAGCAACATCTTCTCCAGGTTTTTGGTGGCCACCAGTTCCTTGTTCAGGCTCGAAACGTCCAAGCTGTGCCACAGGGGATAAGGGATCGGGCCCGCCCCGGCGCTGACCGGAGTGGCATGGCCAAAGTCGCCCAACACCTGATTGGGTTTGTAGCTGACCCCCCAATGGGCAAACAGCTTGGGCAGGTCGCTTCCCCCTTGTACCGGCTGGCCCATCCTGGCCAACATCTGGGCGGTGCGGTCCATCCGGGCATAAGCGTCCACCAGGACCACCAGGACCTTGCCGGTCAAGGCAAACTGCTCAATTTCATAGGTTGCTTTGTCGCTCAACCCTTTGGGATGGACCACCACCAAAAGGTCCACCTCAGCGGGCACCGGTTGTTCCGGCTTGAGGGGGACGATTTCAAAGGTCTTTTGCAGCTCCGAGAACACCACCCAAGGCGTTTGGGGTTCCTGCCCCTGGAGCATAGCCATTTGGTCCTGGGGAAGCCCCATCACCGGCAATCCGGCGATCAGACCCAGTTTGCGCTGGGCTTTTTGGGCCAGCCGTTGGATCAGTTCGGAAACGTCATATTCCAGGTAGGCTTCTCTCCGGGGGTCCAAGATCGGCAAGGAAAGCTGCTTTTCCTTGGTTTGGGCCGAAAGGCCCAGGTAAAACCTGGTCCCATTGCCCAGGTCCGCTCCGGTCAGCCCCAGCTTGTCCGCCTGGGCCTCTTCGTCCGAATCCGGTTTGGGGTCGTAGATTTCCAGGGCTAGCTTGCCGGGGTTTTGCCGCTGGTATTCGGTCAGCAATTCTTCCACCCGTTTGCCATAGGTTTTGTAGGCCAAGGGCACGGAACCGGCGTTTTTGGAGAAATAAAACTTTAAGGTCACCGGCTCTTCCAATCGGCCCACAATGGCTTTGGTCCCGGTGGCCAAGGTGTAAAGCCGGTCTTGGGTTATGTCCAGACGCAGCGGCACCAGTGCAGCAAGCAGGTTGACCGCCACCAAAAGCACCAAAACCAAAAACAATTTTAATCCCAAGGAGCCAAATCGGAGGTTTTTCATCTTCTTTAGTCCCGCCCTCGTTTAAAATCCAGGACCAAGCCGGTCGTCCACAATCCCGCCAGGATCAATGAAAAGAAGTAGGTCAGGTCGCCCAGGTCGATCACCCCACGGAGCAGGGATTGGAAATGAGTGGTAAAGCTGAAGTTGGAGATCCATTCGGTGACCGACTGGGGCAAAAATCCAGACAAAATCTCCATGAACACCCCCCATCCGGCCAAGACCAGCCCAAAACAAAGGATCACGCTCAGGATGAAGCTGATCACCTGGTTGCGGGTAAGGGCACTGGTCAGGGAAGAAACCGCCAGATAGGCCCCGGCCATCAGGAAGCTGCCCAGGTATCCGGCCAGCATCACCCCGTTGTCCGGAGAGCCCAGGTACCAGAGGGTCAGCACCATCGGGAAGGTCAGGGCCAGGGCAATCCCCAAAAAGCTCCAGGCGGCCAAAAACTTGGCGGTTACCGCCCCCCAAAGGCTGATCGGCAGGGTAAAAAGAATCTCCAAGGTCCCTTGGGACCGCTCCTCTGCCCACAGGCCCATCCCGGCGGCAGGAACCAAAAACAGATACAGCCAAGGGTGGAACAAGAAAAAAATCTCCAAGCTCGCTTGGCCGGACTCAAAAAACCTACCCAAAAAGAAGGTGGTCCCAACCGTGGAGAGCAAAAAGACGATCAAAAAGACATAGGCTACCGGGCTTTGGAAGTAACCAACCAGTTCCTTTTTGTAGAGCGCTTGGGCTGCCTTCATGGGGTTCCCCCTTGGGTCAACTGGGCAAACACCTCTTCCATCGAACCTTTGTGGACAAAAATTTCCTGAGGCTCCAGGCCCAATTGGGCCAGTTTGGACTGCAAGGGCACCAAGAGCGAGGTCCCCGGTTGGGCCAGGGCCAACAGCCGCCGGTCTCCCAAGACCTCCAGTCCCACCAGCCCTGCGGTAGAGAAAAGAGCGGTTTGTGCCTCCACGGACACCGGAGCGGCAAAGCCAAGCTCCACCGCCCCTTGTCGTTTGGACCGGGCCAACAGCTCGGCAGGTGTTCCTTGGGCTACGATCTGCCCCTGGTTGAGCACAATCGCCCGGTCGCAAACCGCTTCCATCTCTTCCAAGATGTGGGTGGAAAGCAGGATCGCCTTTTCCTGGGCCAGACTGCGGATCAGTTTGCGGACCTCCCTTTTTTGGTTGGGGTCCAGCCCGTCGGTGGGCTCGTCAAGCACCAGCACCGGCGGATCGTGCACCAACGCCTGGGCGAAGCCCACCCTTTGCCGGAACCCTTTGGACAGAGTCCCGATAGTTTTATTGACCACTTCTGCAAGCTTGGTTTTTTCGATCACCAGACCCACGGCCCTCTTGAGCCCCTCCTTTTCCAGCCCTCGCAGTTGGGCGGCAAAGTGGAGGTACTCAAAAACCGTCATGGCCTTGTAACTGGCGGCACTTTCGGGCAGGTAACCGATCCGGCTTTTGGCGGCCAACGGCTCTTTGGTGATGGAAAACCCTTCAATCCGGGCTTCCCCGGAGTCGGGGCTCAGGTAGCCGGTCAGGAGCCTTAGGGTGGTGGACTTGCCTGCCCCGTTGGGTCCCAAAAAACCAACGATCTCACCTTTTTTTACCGAAAAACTGACCCCTTTTACCGCCTGAGTCACCCCAAAGCTTTTTTTCAGGTCAATCGCTTCAATCATCTTGGAGTCACTCCAGAGAAAAACACGGGGCCCGGACAGGCCCCGCAGACACAACCCCGCCGGTTATTTACGAAGTTTGGGACTTAAGAATTCGTAAAGCGGGCTGTTGGAATCGATCACCAAGCGGGTGTTCTCCCCCAAGGTGGTTTTGTAGGTGTCCAAGGTCGCCATGAAGCGGTAAAACTCCGGGTCCACCCCGTAAGCTTCCCCGGACAGCCGAATCGCTTGGCCATCGGCCACCCCCCGGATCTGCTGGGCTTTTTTGTAGGCCCCGGAAACGATCTCCTTGAGCCGTTTTTCGGTTTCCCCCAGGATCTGGGCTTTGACCGCTTCCCCTTCCGAACGGGTCTGAGTCGCAATCCGCTGCCGCTCCGAGATCATCCGGGCATACACCCTTTCCCGTACCTGGTCGGTGTAGTTCACCCGTTTGACCAAAACATCCAAGAGCTCGATCCCCAGGTCTTGGACCTTCTGCTCGACACTGAGCAGCACCATCTGGGAGAATCCGTCCCGGCCCACTCGGACTTCCTTTTTGGTCGCCGAGGATTCGGTGCTCATGTTGAACTGGTCCCCGGTGTCGGAACTGCGGACGATCTCCACCAAATCGTTTTTGGTGACAAAGTCCCGCACCGCCCCGTTGATCAGGTCGCTCAAGGTCATGTCGGCCCGAGAGAGGGAGCCCATCCGTTGCAAAAAGACCAAGGGATCGTTGATCCGCCACCTTGCGGTGGTGTCGATCCAAATGTACTTTTTGTCCCGAGTGGGGATCTCGTTGGGGTCTCCGTCCCACTTGAGGATCCGTTTGTCGAAGTAATGCAGTTTTTGGATGAAGGGGATCTTAAAGTACAGCCCGGCATCTTCGATACGCTCCCCAACCGGTTTCCCGAACTGGGTGATGATCACTTGGTGGCCTTCGCTGACCACAAACAGGGCGTTGTAGCCTACAAAGAGGACTACCAAGAGCGCCATTACGGCGGAAAGGGCCTTGTTCATTTTGCTCCTTCGTTGGCGGGGACCGGGTTGGACGCACTGCTGATCGGTTGCGGAGCCGGTACCGGGGGAGCGGTCCTGATTGCCGTACTGGCGGCGATGTTGATCAAAGGCACCATGCCCTTGGAGGACTGGTCCAAGACGATCACTTCCTGGACCTTGGGCAGCGCCTCCTGCAGCGCTTCTAAGTAAAGTCGGGTCCGGGTTACGTCCTTGGCGTTCCTGTATTCCTTGTAGATCGCCGCAAATCTTGACACGTCCCCTTGGGCGTTGTTAATCTTTTCAATGGCGTAACCTTCGGCCTCTTCGATGGTCTTGCGAGCTGTACCTTCGGCCTTGGGGATCCGGCGGTTGGCCTCTTGTTGGGCCTCGTTGCCCGAACGAATCTTGTCTTGTTCCGCCTCGTTGACCTCGTTAAAACTGGGCCGAACCGGGTCGGGAGGGTTCAGATCGAGCAGCTGGACGGTGACGATCTGGATGCCCGAGTTGTACTTGTCGAGCAGGTCCTGCATCTCCTTTTGGGTGGAAATGGCCAGTTCTTCCCGGTTGTTGAGCACATAGTTAAAGTCCCGGTTGCCCACCATCCGGCGCAACACCGATTCGGAGATGTCCCGAACCGCAGCCCTGGGGTTTTCGATGTTAAACAAAAACATCTCCGGGTCCCTGATCTTGAACTGGGCCACCCAGCTGGTCTGGATCACGTTCAGGTCGGAGGTCAACATCAAGGATTCCAAGGCCCCTTCGCTGGAGCTGGAAGTGGTCTCGCCGAATCCAGCTGCGCTTTGGATGCCAAACTGTTCCTTACGGATGGTTTCCACGTCCACCTTGATCACCTTTTCCACCAAGGGGATCAGGAAGTTGAGTCCCGGTGAGGCGGTAGAATGGAATTGGCCGAACCGCAGCAAAACCCCCTGTTCCCCCGGCTGGATCTGGTAAACCGAAAGATAAGCCAAAATCGCCGCCAACCCCAGAATGACCAGGGTACCAACGTTTTTAGTCTGGTTTTCTTTGGGATTGGAGGGACCGACGGGGCTGGGCTTTTGAGACCCAAACAGTTTCTTGAGGCCCTTAAGGATCATTTCGTCGAGGTCGGCAGGTTTTTTCCCGCCCCGATTTCCCCAGGGATTGCCAGGATCGCTCATAACACCTTTGGTTAGGTTGAAAGTCCAACAGTGCCCCCAGTTTCCCCCGAACTGCCCCTTACCGTCAAGGGCCTGGACCTTAATAGGAGTGATAATCGGTACGGCGACGACGCTGGAAGTCGGTCACCGCCTGGTCGTGGTCCTTGAAGTTGGTGCTGAACAAATGGCTGCCGTCCCCTTTGCCCACAAAGTAGAGGTAGGCGGTCACCGCCGGGTGCACCACCGCCTGGAGTGCGCCCAGGCCGGGGTTGGCGATCGGAGTCGGCGGCAAACCGGGGATCAGGTAGGTGTTGTAGGGACTGAAGGTGGTCAAGTGCTTTTTGGTGATGTTGCCTTTGTAATCGGCCACGCCGTAGATCACCGTGGGGTCGGTTTGCAGCCTCATGCCCTTTTTGAGCCGGTTGTGGAACACCGAAGCCACGGTCGGCTGCTCGGCGACCCTGCCGGTTTCCTTCTCCACGATTGAGGCCAAGGTAATGGCCTCGTACCAGCTCAACCCCACCGCTCGGGCCTGGGCCTCATAGTCGGGGGGGAGTTTGGTCTTGAACATCTGGACCATGGATTTGAGGATCGTCCGTTCCTCTGCCTTGCGGCTGACCAGGTAGGTTTCGGGGAACAGGAACCCTTCCAGGCTGACTGGGGTTTCGGGCAGCCCCAACGAGGCGATGAACTCCCGGTTATGGGACCACTGGTCGTACCGCCCTTCGTTTTTGACCCCGGCGGCTTCAAACAGGGCAAAGATGTCCCGCATCCTTGTGCCTTCGGGGATGGTGACCTTGACCAGCTGTTCCCGCCCCTCCTGCAGGATGTCCATAACCTCTAGGGCTTTGTGGCGGCCTTCCAGGCGGTAGAGGCCGTGTTTGAACCCCGTACCCCTTCCGGTCAACCGGGCGGCCCAATAAAAGGCGGTTTTGGAAGGAATCACCCCCTGTTCGGCCAACCGGGAGGCAATCAGGCCCAACCCCGCTCCCGAGGGAATCTCCACCTCCACCGAGGTACCGGGAAATCCCTGGTAGGGGGTGTAAAGGGATTTGGCCAACCAGCCCAAGGTCCCCACCACCGACAGGACCAACAACACCAACAGGGTCCAAAGCCAATGTTTCATCGGTCAAATCCTTTTGAGTTCAGGTTGACTGACCGTACCGGTCAACTCAACGGAGATCCGGCCTTGGGGGTTTTTGTACCCCTCCAAAAGGCTGCTTAAAAAACCGAGTGCCTGTTCGTATTCGGGCTTCACCATGCCGGTCAACCGGAGGTTGAGCACCGAGCCGAAGGGCCGGTTGGGGTTGAGCAATACCGTGCCGCCCAGTTGCAGGTTCAAGTCCCCTTGGGTCACCCCGGCCACTTCCCACTGCTCCCCGGCCCACTTGAGCTGGGTTTCCACCGAGTCCAACCTAGTGCTGGGCAGGTCCAACCCCAACTGGGCCCCGTTGCCGCCCAAGGTCAGGTCAACCAGCTTGACCCCAAAGGAGCCCTGGGGCCTGCCCCAGACTTGGGTTTCCAGCCTGACTTCCAAGGCGGGGTTGGAAAGGATCACCCCCTTGCCTCTCAGCCAAGGGCTCAGGTTGATCCGAACCCCTTGGCCTTCCAAGGAAACAAACCCGGTCACCCAATTGCCGTAGCCTTTCAGCTCCCCTTGGAAGAGTTCGGCAGCAATCCCGATTCGACCCAGCAAAAGGTTCCAGGGGGCAAAGCTGAGCTCCAGGTTTTGCACCGTGCCCAGACTGGAAAGCAGCGGGTCCGAAACCTCCAACTGGGCGACCTTAAAACCAAACAGCCGGGTCTCGACCCCTTCCACCTTGAGGCCCATCGGGGCGGCCAGGGGGGCCAAGCGGCCTTGCACCCAAGCGGCGGCCCAATGACCGTCCAGGGACAACCAAAAGGCTTCAGCAAAAAGCCAAAGACCCAAGCAAACCCAGCCTGCCTGTTTCAAGTTGAGGTTAAACCTAGCCACCGCTGACCACCAGATTGAGTTTGAGCCGCTTGGAGTTTTGGAAGCTCACCTGGAGGTCCAAATGCTCGATTTGCACCGAAGGCCTCAGGTGTTCGATTTGGTAGATCACCTGGGTGGCCTCGTAGAGCGTCAAGCCGTCCAGCTGGACCAACAGGCTTTGTACCCCGCCCTCGGCATTCTGGGAGGCAAGGCTGGCTCGGTCCAGCACCCCCAGGTTGCGCAAGACCCGGTTGATCCGGCCGTTGATCCCTTCGGGGACCGTTGGGGTTGCCCTTTGGCGGGCGACCAGCTCTTGGCCGAGCCGGTGGGTTTGGTTGATCTTTTCGGTCAACCCCAAGGCCTTGCTTTGGTAGGAACTTTTGAGGTCCAGCAAAGGAAAAACCACCACCCGAAACAAAAACAACGGCCCCAGTACAACCAAGGCCAGCAACAACAGCCGCCGCTCACCGGCGCTCAGGCGGTTGATCATCTGCCCCCCTTGCCGACCAGACTGACCGAGAAGGTCACTTCCCCTTCCCCTTGGGCCTTTTGGCTGACCGTCATGCCGTAGTTTTGGGGCGGGAACAGCAAACGCAGCTCCTCTTTGGTCAATTCAAAGTCTTGGGTGGACTGGGTTTTCCCCGCCAAGGTCCAATCCCGGCCTTTAACCGAGATACGGCTCAGACTCAAGGTCTGGGCCTTGGCCCCAATGGCGGCGATTCCCGCCAGCCCCTTGCTGTAGCCGTAAGGTTCCCCGGCTCCCTTTTGGCTCCCTTGCCCCCGGAGTTGGGCCACCTTTTGGGTCAAGGCGGTCAATCCATTGGCCGGGGTCAGGCCGGGGGCATATTGGTTCAAAGCTCCCTGGTACTGCCGTTCCAGATCCTTGACCAAGGCCCGCCCTTGGACCAGCCCCAGGCTGATCCAGGCCACCCAAAGGCCCAAAAAGACTGCCGCCAGCAAGCCGGTTCGTTTGAGTTTGCCCTTGTTTTTGGCCAATTCGGACCAAAAGACCGCCTTGGGGCTCTCCAAGGTTACCACCCCTTTTTGCTTGAGCAGGCTCGGGGCCAAAAGCTCGGGCCGGGCGGCAGAGGCAAAGGGTTTTGGCTCAAAGGGAGTCTTGGCCAACAGCTGCCCTTCCACCCCTTGGGTAAAAAAAGCGGCGGCGCTGGATTCCAAGACCACTTCCAACTGGGGCCATTGCAACTGGGCAGCCATCAACACCGCTTGGATCTGTTTGGCCCAGCCGCTGAAACAATCCAACCCGGCCCCTGGAGGCCGGGGAACTTGGAGGAAGCTCAAGGGCAATCGTTGGTCCAAAAACAACAGCCTCGCCACCCCCTCTTCCAGCCACAACCGGGCCACCGGCCCCGGTCCCTGGGGTTGGGTCGATTGGGCCAAAAGGTTTTCCAGACTCAAGACCCGGTGCACCTCAAAACCCTCGGTTTCCAGCAGCTCCAACAGCCCTTGGTAAAACTCGTGAGACAGGGCGTAAACCGCCACCTGGGTCTGGCCCAGGCCCTTGTCCGGCTTGGAGGAATAGGAGAGATTGAGGGATTCGAGGGGGCTTAAAAAGTGATTTTCCAGCTCAAAGGAAAGTAACTGGGGGATTTTGCGGTCCGAAACCAGGGGCAGGCTCAAGGACTGGAAATGGTAGAAGCTCTGGTCCAACACCAGATCGACCCGTGCCCCGCCTTCGGGCAAAGCCGCCTTGACCTTGGGCAAAAAGTCCTTCAGGTCCTCGACCAGTCCGCCTTGCCGCCGCTGGCTCAGTCGAGGTTCCAGGCCCAGGTAGGCCAACTCGCAGCAGGTCAGGAACAGGCCGCTCATCTGTGCCTACACCGATTCGGCGAAGACTCCCATCTGCCGAAACTTCTCGTAACGCCCTTGGATCAACTGCTCGGCGCTGAGTTTTTCAAGTTGTCCCAGGTGCTTGAGGACCGCCTTTTTCAGGCTGTCCAAGGCCTCTTCCGGTTTGGCATGGGCACCGCCCACCGGCTCGGGAACAAAGCCATCGATCACCTTGAGCTTCAACAGGTCCTTGGCCACATACTTGAGGGACCGGGCTGCCTCTTGGGCTCTGCTGCTGTCTCCAAACAAAATGGAGGCGCAACCTTCGGGGGAGATGACCGAATAGATGGAATGTTCCAACATCAAAACTCGGTTGCCTACGCCCAGGGCCAAAGCTCCGCCGCTTCCTCCCTCGCCGATCACCACGCAGATGACCGGAACGGTCAGACCGGCCATTTCCCGCAGGTTGACCGCAATCGCTTCGGATTGCCCCCGTTCCTCGGCTCCCAGGCCCGGATAGGCACCTTTGGTGTCGATCAAGGTCAAGATCGGCACCCCAAATTTCTCGGCCAGCTTCATCAGCCGCAGTGCCTTGCGGTAGCCTTCGGGGTGGGGCATGCCGAAGTTGCGGTGGACGTTTTCGGTGGTGGTCCGGCCCCGTTGGTGGCCGATCAGCATAAACCTAGTCCCGTCGATCCGGCAAAAACCACCGACAATCGAAGGGTCGTCCCGAAAGTGCCGGTCTCCATGCAATTCTTGGAAGTCCTTGGTACAATGCTGGACAAAATCCAAGGTACAAGGTCGGAACGGGTGCCGGGCCAGCTGGGTTTTGTCCCAATTGTCCAGGTTCTTGAAAATCTCTTCTTCCAACTGTTTGGCTTTCGCCTCCAACTTGGCAATCTCGGAGCCAGACTCCAGATTACCGGCATCCATCAAGGCTCTAAGCTCTTCGATCTTCGAGCGCAAAGCGGCAACGGGCTTTTCAAGTTCAAGGACGTACATTGGAGCCTACAAATGAAAGAACCCCCAAGGGCACTTGCCTTGGGGGTACGAGAATTAGGGTTGAAGCAAAGGCCCGATCAAGAGGCCAGCTCTTGGGACCTAGTGATGTCGTCCTGTTCGTTGAAGCCCAGGAAAATCTCGTCGGTAAACCCTTTGGAGACCGAATAGAGGAACTCGTTGATAACGTTTGACATGTTCTTCATGGTGGTCTGCTTCTTTTTGATGCTGGTGATGTCGATGTCCAACAACAACCCTGGTTGGATATGGAAGGGGTTGATTTGGTTGCGGAATTCCTCGAATTGATTCTTGAGGAACCGCAGCCGTTTTTCCACCACTTGCCGGACTTCGTCGTTTTGGTCGTGGAACACCTTGACCATCTTCTCGGCCATCAAGGGGAAACGTCCGGCCACTTCGTTGAGCTTGTGCTCCAAGGTCGGATTTTTTTCGTCCACCACGGTGTTTTCCGGGGAGATAAAAGAGATCTCGTTCCACTTGGATTCAACCTTGGGGGCTTCGGCAACCGGCTCGGGCTGTTGGGGGCCTTTGCCCTTCTTCTGCCCTTGCGGCTCGGCTACGGCACCGGAAAGCATCTTTTCGGAGAGGGTTTCCCAATCGTCGTACCCTTTGGTTGAGCGGTCGGACTTGTAAATCCCTTCACAAACGTCCCAAAGGTGTTTGACCTCCCGGTCCAACTCTTCCACCTGCTTGAGGTGGGCGGCCCGGAGGCTCAAGAGTTGTTCCTGGTCGTAGTAAGCCAAACGAATGGCATACCGCTCGTCGGGCAGCCGGGATTCGTCTTCGTCTTCATATTCCCGGATCAGGCATTCCCGAGCGTTTTTGTAGTTCTCGATGAACTGGTAGCCCATCCGGCTGTTGTCCAAAATCCCGGTAATGGCGTTGACGGCGGTGTTGAAGCCCCGGTTGCGCAGGTTTTGGTTGTCGATGATCTTGGTGATGTTTTCCCGGATCCCCAGGGCATCGTAGTCCCGGTCATCAATCTCGGCACCGATCCCTTCAACCGCTTCCAAGAACCGCTTGGCCACAAACTGGTAGCGGATCTCTTCGTCTTCGTCGCTGACGTACTTGTCCAGGACCTTAAACTTTTCAAAAATCTTGTCCTGGTCGCTCATGGCCGCTTGGCCTTCGTCGATCCTCTGGCCGTTGACCTTTTCGATCTCCAGGTCGATCAGACCATGGATGTTTTTGGCCACCACATCACGGATCAAGGAAGCCACGGGGACTTGGTAGTGGTAGATCGGGCTGATCAGTTCGGAATCAAGGATGCTGATTGAAAGCTTGAGGTCCATAACGGTCTTGGGCCGCCGTTGGTTGTCCCGAAAGCTGCACTTGACGATGGCATAGCTGTTGTCGCCCCGGACAAAGGCCCCAACGTCACTTTTTTCCCGGAGCAATGAATTGGTGTGGCTCTCCAGGTCCCGAACGCCCCTCTCGATGTGGCCTTGCAGGTGACCGTACATGTTGACGATGCTGCGCTCGATCTCGGCGGTGTTAAGGTTGTCGGCGGCACCGATGCGCTCCAAAATGTCGGTGATGCCCCGGGGAGTGTAGGTACTCAAGGCCCGGTTTTCTTCCTTGTCCACCAAGTCCCGGAACTTCTTGGCCATCTCGTCTTCCATGGTGACGATATAGCGGTTGAGCATGTTCTGGAAGTCTTGGTTGAAGTAGTTGTGCAACTTCGACTTGATCGACCCCATCACGTCCAGGCGCTCCAAAACTTCGGGCGGCAACTTGGCGTGGATGTGGTTGATAATCTTGTCTACTTCTTCGTCAATGACCTGTTTGGACTCCTCATACTCGTTGCGTTCCGAACGGTTGAGGCTGTTCCTGGACCCGACAGCGCTGGGTTTTTCTGGATGGACGAAATTTGGCCCCCTAGTGAAGGTCTCGCGTGCCATTGCTCTCCTGTGAGTCGGTTTTTAAGGTCGTAAATCTTGTTCTTTCTGCCCTGGGGACCCTCAGTGGCGGCCCCTTTGGACAAGGATAAATCTTTGAGTTTCCGAAGAACTATCAGGGTTGGCTACAAAAAGCAACTACTTCGCTGCCTCATAGCGGATGTACAGGGTCTTTTGCCCGGCCACGTTGGCTTGGTCACGGCTGAGCAGGATCACCCGGTTGTTGTCCTCCCCCAGGTCAACCTCAAAGCTGAACTCCACTTTTTTCTGCTCCTTGAGGTCCATGAAGTTCTGGTAATACACCTTTTTGTTTTCCACATAGGCGTAAACGTCCTTGACCCCGTCCAGGTCGCTCACCTGTCCCTTGATCCGCACCTTTTTTTGGCCAGAGGTGTTGGAGAAGTTTTCCAAGGTGAAGCTGGGCAACTGGTTGGACACTTGGTAGTCCTTGGCATCCAGGGACAACTTCAGCTTTTCGTTGACCGAAGCCAAGGGGTAAGTTCCGTCCAAAAGGTCGAAGGAAAAGTCCAGGTTGCCGTCCAACGGCTTGGACTTGTATTCCAATAAAAAGCTCGCCTTGCCGCTTTCCCCGGACTTTAACGCCGGAAGGGACAACCTCCCCTTTTTGAGGAAGACCCTCTCCCCTTCCCCGTTTTTAAGGAGCAAGGTCAACGGCCCGGAGGTCCCGGTGCTTTGGTTGGTCACCTCCACCTCAACCGCCAAAGTCTCCCCCGGTTCCGCCAGCCCGTTGCCGTTGCCTTTGGTGTCCGGTCCCTGGTCCTTGAAGGACAGGCGGTAGGCAAAGGTAGGGGGAATATTTTCGGCGATCGCCAAAGCACTGTGGTAGGAAGCCAGCTCCTTTTCCGAAGCATCGGTAAATTCAAAGACTACCTTGTCGTTCCTGGAAATCGCCCCTTCCCCGATCTCGGCGGGGACAAACCAGCTCTTGGATTCCCCGGACTTGAGGCTGCCGAAGGCAAACTGCCGGTTGTCAAACACCGGATTCTTGGACTTGCTGGTGGCAATCAACCGGGAGACGGCGGCCCCTTGGTTTTTGACCGAAAGGTAAAGCCTGACCTGAGACTTGGCGGGCACAGGCCCGGCCCACTTTTCCCAGGCTTCACCTTTTTTGAGCTCCACCCAAGACAGCGCCTCCAGCTTGGGGGCTCCCTTGGTTTCCACAACCGACCAGTCGGTCTTGAATTCCCCAAACTTGGCGGTCAGCTTTTTTTCCTGCTCCTTTTCCTCTTGGGTCATGTACCGGTGGCCCTCCTTGAGCAAACCGGCAAAGTCGTTTTTCTCGTTTTTCAGGAGGATTTGCAGGCTGCTTTGGACCAAAAAGTCCTTTTTCAGCTGTTCCAGCTTGGCTTCCTTGGTTTCGGCCGGTTCTTCCTCTTCCTCGGTTCCGAGCTTTTTCAGCTCTTCCTGGTAGAGGTAATAAGCCCGCTGCTCCGGCGCTTCCGCTTGGTCCTTGTCACCCCATTCCTTGAAGTTCTCCTCCAGACTGTCCTCGTTGCCGTCCGCCGCTTGGGGGGTCACCCGGACAAAGTCTTCGGAGACATAATAGGGGTCCACTTCGATGTGGGGACTGACCCCTACCGATTGGATGGAAAGATTCCCTGGGGTCAGGTATTTTTGGGTAGTGATCTTCAAAGCCGAACCGTCGGGGAGAGGGATCACCTGCTGGACCGAGCCCTTGCCGAAGGATTGGGTCCCCATCACCACGGCCCGTTGGTTCTTTTTGAGCGCCGCCGCCACGATCTCCGAAGCGGAGGCGGAACCGGAGTTGATCAGGACGATCAACGGGGTTTCGGTCATGTCGCTAAACCAATGGGCCTTGTAGGTTTGGATCGAAGCGGCATCCAGCCCGGCGGTGGAAACGATCACCCCTTTGTTGAGGAACCGGTCGCTGACCTGAATCGCCTGGGCCAAAAGGCCGCCCGGATTGTTCCGCAGGTCCAGGATCACGCCTCGGAAGGACTTGAGGTCGTAGTCCATTTCGTCCAGCGCTTCGTTCAATTCTTCGATGGTGTTTTTCTGGAAGGTTTTCAGCTGGATGTAGCCCACCCGTTTGCCGTTTTCCTCAAATACATGAGATTCCACGGAGGTGATCTTGATCAGGTCTCGGGTCAGAACCACTTTTTTGGGGGCCGAGAGGCCATCCCGCTCAATGTAGATGACCACCTGGGTGCCGATCTCCCCTCTAAGCTTGTCCACCGCATCGGTCAGGGGCATGTTGATGGTGGACTCGTCGTCGATCTGCACGATCCGGTCTTTGGCCCGCAGCCCGGCACGGGAGGCCGGGGTCCCGTCGATCGGAGCGATCACCGTCAGGTCGCCCTTGCGCAGCCCGATCATCATGCCCACCCCGCCAAAGTTCCCGGTGGTGCTGGTCGAAAAGTCCGAATAAACTTCGGGGACTAGGAGCATGGTGTGCGGATCCAGGCGGCGCAGAAACCCGTTGATCAAAGCGTAGTCCACCTCTTCGGGCTTGGCTCCCTTTTCCAGGTTCAGTTTCACAAAGTAGGAAACCTCCTGGAGGATTTTGTTCAGGTCCTTGACCGTCTTGGGGGCCTGGGTTTCGATGGTCTTGCTGTGTTGGTCCACCTTGATTTCGATGCTGACCAAGCCGCCCTTGGTGGTGACCTGGGTCATCACCGGGGCCACCAGGGAGCTCAAGTGCTCCAGCGCCCCTTCCAACATCTTCATCGGCTGGACTCGGTTTTGGTCCACATATCCTTGGTGAACCACCTCCAAAACCTTGGGAATCAAGTCCGACCGAGGGACAAACCGCTCGGCCAACACAGGAAAGCCCAAGCAGAGGGCCAGAAAAACCAGAGCCGTTTTTTTCATGGGAGTAACAAAGGTTAGAGCCCGCTCACAATGGAGACCGTACGCTCGAAGTAGTGTTTTGCCTTGGCTCGCTCCAGCTCCGGGTCGGCGGCGTGGTCCATGGCAATCGAATGTTTGAGCCCCTGTTTGAGGACTTTAAGAGCCTTGTAAAGAGGCAACAGGGTCAGGGCTTCCTGGTCCTTGCTCAAGCCGAGGTAGGCATCCAAAAAGGCTTTGCCCAGCCCTTCCTGGCCCAGGTTTTCCAGGTCCACGATCAGGTCGGCCAGGTCGCTGGTCCGGTCCCCGTAACGTTCTTTCATCGGGTCCCCGCTGCGGCCCAAAAAGGCGACCCCTTCGGTGGTCCAATGGATTTTTCTGAGCTCCAAGGCACCGTGGTAATGGCCCACAAACCCCTTGCGGGTCCGTTGGCCCAGGAGTTTTTTGTGGTCTTCCAGGTATTTTTCCAGGGGCCGAGTGCTCAGGTCGATCATGGTCTTGGTGATGGTCTTGCCCAAGAATTTTTTGGCCTGATAAAACCGGTCCTTGAGCCGTTCCAGCAGGATCTCTGCCCCCGGAAGGTCCTTGTTGCCCGGCAGTCCGGCAGTTTCGTGGAAACGCCACAAGGCGGCGGCCACTTCCGCCAGATGTTTTTCCTTGAGTTTTCCCTTTTCCAGCATCTGGTCCAAAAACCCCCGGTCCGCCAATTGCCGCTCTTTGATCACATAATAGGGCGCAGCCCCCGGAGCGAGGCCCGAACGTAGGACCCAACTGCCCAATTCCTCCACCAAACCCAGGACCGTAGCCTCCAGACTCGGAGTCATCCGGTTGGAGTTGGCCGCCAGTTCACTGGCATGGGCCTCGACCAAAACCTTGCTGGTCACGCTCGCCTCAGGCTTGATCACCTTATAAACAAAAGGGCCGGTCTTGAAGATCCAAAAGCCTTCGGATTCATGGAACTTGACCGTAGCTTGGGCATCCCCATAGGCTGCAGGTTCGCTTAAGGCTTTAAAAAAGACGGGTTTCCCGAGTTTCTTACCAGTCATGGTATTGCCGAAGGGGAATTGGTTGTGGTTTGCCGTTCAAACCCCAGAATAGGGAACGTTGGAGTTTATCGGCAAGAGGAGGGTTTGTCGATGAAAAAGGGGGGTGCCTCAAGGGCAAGGCAAAAGGACCCAAAACGGACAGCGAGGGCTTACAGACGGCGGCACTGTTTGTACAGGTTCACCAGCGCATCCTTGCGGGATTGGCCTAAGGACTCCAGGCAGCCTTGCCTAAAAACCAGCTGGCAACGGTAGGCGACCAAATCCCCCGCCTCGTTGACCGCCGCCAGCCCGCTGGCCACCCGTTCCATCACAAAACTCCCTTGGCTTTTTTCAGCCAAACCGTCAAAAAAGGACAGATACCCTAAGGTGTTCATCTTTGCCTCCTGCATCATTTGACCAATTCAGGCGGGCCGGGTAGTTTAACCCCACTCGCATCCTTTTGGATGGCCCCAACCGGCGTTTCAGGTAATTTACCCCCCGATTCCCAAACTTGGGCCTGTCTTCTATAAAAACGAGATGCTTAAAATATGCCCTCAGGACCAACAAACCAGGGCAAACCTCTAGCTCAAGTACCAACCTCAATGCCAAATTGGGATGTAATCATCGTCGGAGCCGGACATGCCGGGGCGGAAGCGGCACTGGCGGCGGCAAAGATCGGAGCCAAGTCCCTGCTTTTGACCCAGACCCAAGACAACGTGGCGGCGATGAGCTGCAATCCGGCCATTGGCGGCCTAGCCAAAGGGCACTTGGTCAAGGAAATTGATGCCCTGGGTGGAGCGATGGGGCAGGTGGCGGACCAAACGGCGATCCAGTTCCGCCGGTTGAATGCCTCCAAAGGGGCGGCGGTCCAAGCGACCCGCTGCCAGTCGGACATGATTGCTTACAAAGCCTTGATGCGAGGGATTTTGGAATCCCAGCCCGGTTTGGAACTCCGGCAGGCGGAGGTTTGCGCCTTGGTGCTGGAAGGGAGCCGGGTGGTCGGGGTGGAAACCCGCCTGGGAGAAAAGCTCACCGCCAAGGCGGTGGTTTTGACCGCCGGAACTTTTTTAAACGGCTTGATCCACATCGGCAACCGCCAGTACCCGGCGGGCCGGGCCTGGGAGTTTCCCTCCAATTTCTTAGGAGAACAGTTGCGGGCCTTGGGCCTCAGGGTGGGCCGCCTCAAAACCGGCACCACTCCCAGGCTGGACCGCCGGACCATCAACTTTTCGGGCCTGGAAACCCAACCGGGAGACGACCCGATCCGGCCCTTCAGCTTTTGGAACACCCAGGTCCCGCTCCCCCAGGTGCCCTGCCACATCACCTACACCACCCCAAAAACCCAAGAGGTGATCGAAAAAAACCTGCACCTTTCGGCCATGTATTCGGGGGCCATCACCGGCACCGGCCCTCGTTACTGCCCTTCCATCGAAGACAAGTACAAAAAGTTCCCCGACAAGGCGAGGCATCAGGTGTTTCTGGAGCCCACCAGCCTGCAAAGCTTCGAGATCTACCCCAACGGCATGTCCACCAGTTTGCCCTTGGAGGTCCAGGTGGAATTCATCCAAAGCATCCTGGGCCTGGAAGAGGCCAAGATCGTCCGGCCCGGCTACGCCATCGAGTACGACTACCTGCACCCGACCCAACTGAAAAACAGTTTGGAACACAAAGACTTGGCCGGATTTTTTTGCGCCGGACAGATCAACGGCACCTCCGGCTACGAAGAAGCGGCCGCCCAAGGGCTTTTGGCCGGGATCAATGCGGCCCGCTTGGCCCTGGACCAGGAACCGGTGGTTCTGCTGCGCAACCAAGCCTACATTGGGGTTTTGATCGACGACTTGGTCAGCAAAGGGACTGAAGAGCCCTACCGGATGTTCACCAGCCGGGCGGAATACCGGCTCAGCCTGCGAGAAGACAACGCCGACCTGCGGCTCAGCCCCTTGGGCCGGAGTTTGGGCCTACTGGACGATGGACAATGGAGCCTCTTTGAGGCCCGGCAGGCTTCCATCCAAAGGTTGATGGGGTTGACCCAAGAATTGAGTGTCCCCAAAGACGGCCCCAGTTGGAACCTGCCCGAAAAAACCAAGGTCGCTCAGTTCCTGCGACACCCAGAAGCCCACTTTGCCGACCTGGATCCTTTGGTCCAAGAGGGCTCCTTGGGGGAGCTGAAGCCCTTTGACGATGAGGTGCGTTTCCACGTGGAAACGGAGATCAAATACGAAGGGTACCTCAAGCGGCAAGAGGTGCAGGTCAAAAGCTACCTGAAGGTTGAAGCAATCCAAATCCCCCCCGACTTTGACTACCAAACCGTCCCCGGACTTTCACGGGAGGTCCAACAAAAGTTGGGCCAAGCCCGGCCCCAGACCTTGGGCCAAGCCTCCAAGATCAGCGGCATCACCCCGGCAGCGATCACCTTGATGATGGTGGCCATCCAAAAGAGTAAACCATGACCAAAGACCCGGAACTCTCAGCGCTTTACCAAAAGATCGAACAAAATGGCCGTCTGAGCCCCGCAGAAGGGCTGGTCCTGCTGGAACGGGCCTCTTGGCTGGAACTGGGCCAGCTGGCGGCAGAACGGCGCAAGGCCCGGATCGGGGACGATTGGGCTAGCTATACGATGTTTCGGATCATCAACTACACCAACATCTGTTCCATCGATTGCGCCTTTTGCAGCTTCAAGCAAAAGCCCGGCGACCAAAGGGCCTATGTCCTGTCTGCTGAGGAAGTGGTACAAAAGGCCCAGGAAGCCCATGAAAAAGGGGCAGACCAGATCTTTTTGCAAGGCGGGGTTAACCTGGAACTGGGGTTGGACTATTACTTGGGGCTGCTTTCGGCGCTCAAAAGTCGTTTTGGCTGCCACATCCGAGGGTTTTCGCCGGTGGAACTTCGGGACATGGCCAAGGCGGTAGGGCTGCCGCTGCCTCGGCTGGTTGGCGAACTGAAGGCCGCCGGGTTGGATTCGGTGCCAGGGGCGGGAGCGGAGATTTTGGTGGAACGGGTCCGGGACCTACTGAGCCCCAACAAATGTAGCCCCGAAGAATGGGCGGGGATTTTGTCCGAATGCCATGCCCAAGGGCTCAAAGGTTCGGCGAACATCGTCTTTGGTTCCGTAGAGACCCCCAAAGAGGTGATTGAGCACCTGGACTTGGTTCGGCGCACCCAAGACCAAACCCAGGGGTTTAACAGCTTCATCCCTTGGACCTTCCAGCCCCAAACCAAGGACTTCCCGGTCCAGAAGGTCTTGCACCACCAATACCTCAAGGTCCTGGCCTTGTGCCGCCTGTACCTGGACAACATCGACCAGCTGGAGGTTTCGGTGATGGTGCTGGGCCCCGAGATCGGCAAGCTGGCGCTGCACATGGGGGCCAACGACATTTCCAGCCCGGTGTTGGAAGAAAACGTGCTGCGGAGTTTTGGGGTTTCCAGCGAAGAACAGGCCCGCAAGTTGATCGAAGCGGCGGGGCTCAGGCCCAGAAGGCGGGACTTCAGTTACCGGTTTTTGGAGTAACCTTTTGGGGGCAAAAAAAGGCCCCCAAAGGGACCTTTTTCTTCAACGAGGAACAAAGGGCATCAGCCGCTTATTTCCAGTGGATGCACTCGCCGGGGCAGGTATCCATCTCTTCTTGGATGGCATCTTCGTCAGCGCCGGTGGGGTTGTGCACCTCAGCCAAGTCATCGTCGTCCATGCGGAAAACCTCGGGGAGGTTATCCACACACTGCACGCAGCTGGTGCATTCGTCTTTCTCTACATAGGGGGTCCGTGCCATTTTTCCTCTTTGGAGTAAAGTTGAGCCTTGCTACCGCTAGCTCAGGGGTGTTGCCGTTGGCTCCACTAATGACCAAGGTGTCGTAAAAAATCAAGTCCCAAAAACGGGAATTTTGCCAACCCCGACCAAAGCCCAGGGGGTATGGCCTTACGGCGGCTGTTCGGGGTTGGTCCCAGCGGTTCAAGGGGCCAAAAAAACGGCTCTTTCCCGGCTAAATTCGGCTCCAGGCTCGGGCCAAAACCTCCCCCACCGCTTGGGCCAAATTCTTGTAATTGGCCTTCCATTGCTCCTGGCCCAACGGACCCACTTGGTTGGTCAAACCCAACAGGGCCGACCAGGGGAGCCCCGCTTTTGAGGCGGCCAGGGCGAGGCCGTACAGCTCCAAGGTCTCCAACTCGGCCCCGCTGCTTCGGGCCAAGGCCTGGGCCAGCCCCAAGTCCTGGGTGACCGCCCCGGTGTTGGCCACCTTCGCCTTGGGGCAACCAAAGGTTCTGGGACCGGCCACCAGGGTCCGGTTCCGGTCCATCAGCGGGCTGTGGGCGAGCCCCAGGGCAACGGCCCCCTCGGCCCAGCCAACTTCCGAAACCTCCACCACCTGCCCGATCTGAAACCCCGCTTCCGGGAAGATTCCCGCCGACCCGGCAAAAATCACTTCGGCCACCTCCCCCGACCAGCGGCCCAACCCCACAGCGGCGTTAAGCGCCCCAATCCCCAAGGGGGCCAGGACCAAACCAGGGCAGCGCCAGCCTCCCTCAAAGGCTTGCGCCCGGAGAGTCAGGGCCAAAGGCTCCAATTCTGCCGCTACGGCACTGGCGATCAGCAGGGTCATCGTTCCCTGGAGAGCTTCGCCCGTTTGGCTGCATCCTCCAGGCCCAGCTTTATCAACCGGTCCAAAAGCTCCGGGTAGGAGATGCCCACGGTTTGCATCAGTTTGGGGTACATGCTGATCGAGGTGAAGCCCGGCAGGGTGTTGGGCTCATTGACCCAAATTTCTTCTTGGGCATCCACAAAAAAGTCCACCCGAGCCATGCCCTTCAGCTCCAGGCAACGAAAGACCCGAGCCGCCGCTTCCTGCAACCTAGCCACCAGCTTGCCGGGCAGGGGCACCGGCACTACCAGGGTGGTGTTGTCCAAGATGTATTTGGCCTCGTAGCTGTAAAACTCTTCGGCGGGCTTGATCTCGCCGGGCAGGGAGACGGTCAGTTGGTCGTTGCCCAGCACCGAAAGCTCGATCTCCCGGCCTTCAATCCCTTTTTCCACCAATATCTTGCGGTCATAGCTGAAGGCAAAGTCCAAGGCCTTGTGGTACTGGGCCTCGGTCTTGACCTTGCTGATCCCCAAGGAAGAACCTTGGGCCGAAGGTTTGACAAACAACACCGGCCCCAACTTTTGCACTGCCTGGGCAAAGGTGGGCCGGTTTTTTTCGGTGTCCCGGATCACCAGGTAAGGGGCGGTTTTGAGGCCCTCAAACAGCAAGAGCCGTTTGGTCATTTCCTTGTCCATCGCCACTGCCGAGCCCAAAACCCCCGGCCCCACAAAGGCGACCTGGGACATCTCCAAAAACCCTTGCATCGCTCCGTCTTCCCCATAAGTGCCGTGGAGCACCGAAAAAACACAATCCACCTTTTGGCCCAGCAACTGGTCCCCTTCCAGCCGGACTTGGGTCAGGCCGGGGGCAATGGCGATGGTTTCGGGGTTGTCCGGGTTTTGGACCAACGGGGACCCGGTCCACCAGCGGCCCTGTTTGTCAATGGCCACCGCCACCAAGTCATATTTGTCCTTGGGCAACTCCCGGATCACACTCAAGCCCGAACGAAGGGAAACCTGGTGTTCCCCCGACTGGCCGCCACAAAGCAACAATACCCTAGGTTTCATGTTCCTTTCTCAAAAAGTAACCCGTCTTCAACGGGGTTGGAATAATACTGTTTACGCCTGCCAATGCTCACAAACCCCTGTTTGAGGTACAAGGTTTGGGCAGGCAGGTTGGATTCCCGAAGCTCCAGCCAGACCTTGGTTTGGGGACCGATTTTTTCTACCAAGGTGCCAATCAACCGTTCGGCCCAGCCTTGCCTGCGGCTGGCTGGGGTGACCGCCAGCTTAAGAATCTCCACCAACCCTTGGTCTAAGGGCTGCCAAGACAAAAAGGCCACTGGCCTTTGCCCCTCCAGGCCCAGGATCACCTGGACCCCCACTTCCATAAAATCCACCCATGTGGCCAGCTCCCAAGCTTCTCCAGGCAAGTTTTCCCGGTCCAAGGCCACCAGCGCTTCCCCCCAAACCCCAGGGCCGCCTTTAAGCTCAACCAGCGATACCAAACCGCTCGGCATATTTGATCTCCGCTTCCGAAGGCCGGAGGTAGATGGGTTCCAGCGGGAGGGGTTCAAAGCCCTGGGCTGCCTGTTCCGCCAAAAAGTGAATCAACCCCAGGGCATCGGGCACCCTGGCCGGGCTGGGGTCCTGCCTCGCCCCTTGTGTGGCCGGGTCCAGGCCCAATTGGGAGAGCACCCGCAACCCTTCGCCCAAGACCATCTCGTTTTCCTGCAAGGAGGCCAAAAACCCCTTGGGGGTCACCAAGGATAAGGGCTCCAGCAGCCGGGGCCGGGGGCCGGAATTGTCAAAGGCCCCGTGGTACAGCTCCCCCTTGTGGGCATTTTGGATCACCCGCACCTTGTGGGGGTAATAAGGCAAGGTAGCGGCGGCCAAGCTCAGCCGGTCGGTATGGTACAAGGGCAACTGTAGGGCGAAAGCCAAGGCCTGGACCGTGCCCAAGGCAATCCGCATCCCTGTAAAAGACCCCGGTCCCAGACAGACCGCCAAGCCTTCAAGGTCCTTTTTTTCCACCAAACAAGCAGGCAGGAGGCGGTCGATCCAAGGCATCAAAAGGTCCCCACTGGGCACCCCCGGGTCCAGCCACACCTGCCCCAGTGCCTTGAGCCCCCGAGCCAGCCCTACCGACACCGCCGAGCCAGAGGCCTCCACACCCAAGACCAACTGGTCCTTCACCTGTTTGTGCAACTCTACCTTTCCGGTCTCTCTGGTCCACCCCAAGCCCCTGGGTAGCCCCAGGCTTTGCCCCGATTCTCCCAAGCCTGGGGCCAGGTGTAAAGGGAAATGGGCAGCAAAACAAAGGCCCGGTTTTTGTCCGGTAAGATGTCCGGCTTTTGGGCTGTTAAAGGGAGTTGGGGTGGGGTAGGGTGGGGAAAACTTTTTGGTTGTTGGATTTCAGGAGGATTAAATGACGGAACAACCCGCTAAAGTATCACTTGGGAAAGAGTCCCTCCAGGAACCTGTATTTTCCTGGTTGGCTTTTGGGGTTATCTTGTTTTTTTCTGTTGGCCTCTACCAACATACTCGTAACCCCAATTTCATTAACCAAGTTTTCTCCTCACTGTTTTTATTCATTGCTACAATCTGGTGGTTTTGGTGGCTGATCGGTTTGGGCTGGATTTCGGCCCGTGCCGGTTTAAAACGCCGTCTAAAACGGCAAACCCAGGGCAACCTTACACAAGGAGAGGAGGACCAGGGACTGCAGGGGAAAGTTCAGCAGCAATTTGATCACTTCAAAACCATGTTGAACATCCTGGCCATTGAACTCTTGTTGGTAAGTGGGTTGGTGGTCTGGCAGTTGGATTGGGTGACAAACATCTTAAAAACGGGTGGAGATTCAAAAACTGATGGGTTGCTTAGACTCCTGACTGCATTTTTACCTTTGGTTTTGGGCGGCCCTTTTGGCTTGGCGGTCTGGCACTGGCGGGACCAAAACAAGATGGAGGACATTGGGAATGCACAGTTGGACATTGAAACCAGGGACCGAAACGCCCGAGAGGACCGCCGTCTGGCCGACATCCGGGAGTTGGTGGCCATGCAGGAGAAAAAGCCTGAAGTCCGGGTGGCCAGTCTCTTTTTGGCGAAAAAATACCTGATGGACAGCTCTGACCTTACCTTGCAGGCAGCGACCTTGGAATTGGTCAAGTCGGTTTTGTACCAATGGTACGAACAACCCCCAAAAACCGACTCTGCCGACCTGCCAAACCCACAACCCCAGACCCCAAAAAACCAAATTTTGGCTCAAAAGAAAGAGGAGCTAGCCCTAGGGATTGGGCTTTCCGACTGGGTCAGTTTCATCCCAGAGGTAGTCAAGGCCGCCCAGAAGGTAGCGCTTGAGTCTCATGCCCAGCTACAACCTGGACAGTTGGCTTCCTTGGACCTAAACTACTGTTGGGCTCCTGCGGCCAACCTACAGAATGCCAAATTAGAAAGGGCAAATCTTCGGTTGGCACAGCTTCAGTGGGCAAATCTTCAGGGGGCAGAGCTTCATGGGGCAAATCTTGCGGGGGCAGAGCTTCATGGGGCAAATCTTGCGGGGGCAGAGCTTCATGGGGCAAATCTTCAGGGGGCAAGGCTTGAGGGGGCAAATCTTCTGGTGGCAACTCTTCTGGTGGCAACTCTTCTGGGGGCAAATCTTCAGGAGGCAAATCTTCAGGGGGCACATCTTCAGGAGGCACATCTTCAGGAGGCAAGATACTCCGTCGCCTCCCCAGGTTCCAGCGGCACAAAATTCCCTCGCAACTTCGGCGACCCCCGCAAGCGGGGCATGATCTGCGTTGACGATGAGGGCAACCCCACCAACGACCCCACGGTTTACCCCGAGGAGCCTGCGGAGGGACCCGAAGAATAGCCCCCCCCTCCAAAAAGAGCCCCGCCGCTTGGGGGGACCCTGCCTTTTTCGGCAAGGCCCTTCAGGTTGATTCCTTTTAAGACCAGTGCACCAATCCCCTGTTCTTTCATAGAACCTTGGGATACAAGCGGGGCAACAAAACTTTCCCCTTGGTTGCCTTCCCTACCGGCCCCGGTAAATAGGCCTTTTCCTTCCCGATTCTTGTTGCTAGGGTTAATGCGTTTCCGGCGGATTTTCCCGGAAACCTTACTTCTAACCTCAATGAAATTAGGTGACATGGCCAAAAATACCAACCTGCCCGCTACCTTGCGGGTTGCCGTTTTTTACGACGGAACCTTCTTTGACAAGGTAAGCAAGTACTTCAAGTTTTACCACACCCGTGCAAGCTACATCAACTTCAACGGGCTGCACGACTTCATCCGGCACAAAATCTCCGAAAGTTGCGGCAGTGAGCTGGCCTTTACCCATGTGGTGGAAAGCCATTTCTTCCGGGGCAGGTTTTCCTTTACCGCCGCAAAAAACGCCAACGCTTTGGAAAAAGACCGGATTTTGGACCAACATTTGATGTACGCCGGGATCTTGCCCCACTACTATCCGATGAAGGAAACCGCCGACCGGGCCGAAGAAAAGGGCATCGACGTTTGGCTGTCTCTGGAAGCCTACGACTTGGCCGTACACAAGGGGTTTGACCTGATGGTGCTGTTTGCGGGGGACCAGGACTTTGTTCCCTTGCTCCGTAAAATCAACGCTATCGGCACCCGCTCGATGGTCATCGGGGCGGATGTGGAATGGGAAGACAACAAAGGGATGCGCAACTGGATCAACACCAGCCAAGCGCTGATCAACGAGTCTTCTTACACCGTCATGCTCAACCACGAGGTGGACGCAAGGACCGCCAAAGGGGACGCAATGATTGATGCCATGTTTGTCTAGCCCGAGCCGTTCCGTTTAGGTTTGGATTTTTTACCCGTACTTGGGGGGCTTTCCCCCAAGGGCGGCTTGCCTTCAGCTCCAGGTTGGGGTAGCCTAGTTCCTTCGACCCCAAGCCCCAACCTTGCCTTGACTCAGCTTATCCCTACCAAGGCGGTTTGTGTCGCCCGAAACTGGCGTGGCCACATCCGCGAACTGGGCAATGTAGAGCCCAGCGAACCTACCTTTTTTCACAAGCCGCTCTCCGCCTTCCGCCCTCTGTCCGAGCCGATCCACCTGCCCCACTGGAGCAGCGAGGTGCACCATGAGGTCGAGCTGGCCTTACGGATCGACCAGCGGCTTTGTGGCGCTGGCCTGGAACAAGTGGCCCAGGCGGTAGGGGCGGTGGCCCTGGCCTTGGACCTGACCGCCAGGGACGTACAAAACCGGCTCAAGGCCCAAGGGCTGCCTTGGGAAAAGGCCAAAAGCTTTGACGGCTCCCTGCCCCTAGGCCCCTGGATTCCCATCACCGAAGTGGGGCCTTTGGAGGAACTGGAATTGCGCCTGGAGGTCAACGAAAGACTCCGCCAGCAAGGCAAACTGGCCTTGATGATCCACAGCCCCTTTGCCTTGGTCGCCGAGGCGAGCCGGTACTTCACCTTGGAGCCGGGGGACGTGGTCCTGACCGGCACCCCTGAGGGAGTGGCCAGCCTCAGGGCCGGGGACAAGTTGGTGCTGACCTTAAGCGGCCATTGGCGGCAAGAAACGAGGGTGGCCCATGATTGACTCCAAAGCGCTGGTGATCTTTTCCGGGGGCCAGGACTCCACCACCTGCCTGGGTTGGGCCAAAAACCGGTACCGTGAGGTAGTGGCAATCAGCTTTTATTACGGCCAGAAACACCAGATCGAGCTGGAACAGGCCAAAAAAATTGCCTCCGCCTTGTCGGTGCCGTTGGAGTTGGTGGACATCCATTTTTACCAGCAGATGGTCTATTCCGCCTTGACCGGCGACCCCATGGCCATGAACGCTCCGCACCGGGACAACGCCGCCCTGCCCGCCAGCTTCGTGCCCAACCGCAACGCCCTGTTTATCCTGCTCGCCCACAGCTATGCCCAGCAGGTGAAGGCCCATACGATGGTCGCCGGGCTTTGCCAGACCGACTATTCCGGCTACCCGGACTGCCGAGAGCCCTTCGCCAAGTCTTTGATCCTGGCGCTCAACCAAGGCAGCGACCAACAGATTGAACTCCTGACCCCCCTGATGTACCTGACCAAGGCCGAAACCTTTGCCCTGGCCGAACAAGAAGGGGTGTTGCCGCTGGTTTTGGCAGAATCCCACACCTGCTACCAAGGCAGCAGTACCCCCAACCCTTGGGGCCGAGGTTGCGGTTTATGCCCGGCTTGCCTGCTCCGGGCCAAGGGATACCAGGAATACCTTTCCACCCTTGAGAGAAGCACCCATGGCTGAAGCCTCCGGCAAGAGTTTTGAATTTGAAGGACCCGAAAAAATCCAAACCGGTTTCTTGGAAACCTTTGAATTTTTAAGCCCCAACCAGTACATTCTGACCGAAACCCCGGAATTTTCAGCGGTTTGCCCCTTTTCGGGCCTGCCGGACGTGGGGGTCCTGCGGATCGAATATTACCCCAGAGGGCACAAGTGCATCGAGCTCAAGTCCCTCAAGTACTACATGACCAGCTTCCGTAATGTGGGCCTGTTCCAAGAAGGGGTGACCAAGCGGATTTACGACGACCTCGCCCAAGTGCTGGGCACCACCGACCTCAAGGTGACCACCATCTACCTGCCCCGAGGGGGCTTCACTACGACCTGCGTTGAAGGCAGGCTGTCCCATACCCCGACCTTATGAAGATCCACTTCCACAACAGCCTGACCAAACAAAAAGAACTGTTCACCCCCCTGATCGAAGGGCAGGTGAAGATCTACTGCTGTGGGGTGACGGTTTACGACCTTTGCCACCTGGGGCACGCCCGTGGGGCGGTGAACTTTGACGTGTTGCGCCGGTTTTTGGAAGAGCTGGGGTACCAGGTGACCTTCGTTAAAAACTACACCGACATCGACGACAAGATCATCAACCGGGCGGTGGAGCAGGGCTTGGACTGGAAGCAGCTGACCCAAACCATGATCCTGGCCCACGACCAGGACATGGAAGCCCTCGGGGTGCGCCCCCCGGACTTGGCCCCCAAGGCGACCGAGCACATCGAGGAAATCATCGCCATGACCCGTTCCCTACTGGACCTTGGAGTGGCCTACCAAAAGGACGGGGACGTGTTTTTTAAGGTCCGCAGCTTTGAAGGGTACGGCAAACTTTCGGGCAAAAACATCGACGACCTGCTTTCAGGCAGCCGGGTCGAGGTCAACGAGGCCAAAGAGGATGCCCTCGACTTCGCCTTGTGGAAGGCCCACAAACCGGGGGAACCCTTCTGGGAAAGCCCCTTTGGCCCCGGAAGGCCGGGCTGGCACATCGAATGTTCGGCTATGGCGGCCAAGTACCTGGGCCCCCATTTTGACATCCATGCCGGTGGATCGGACTTGATTTTCCCGCACCATGAAAACGAAATCGCCCAGTCGGAAAGCTGCCACCACCAGCCTTTAGCCAACGTCTGGCTGCACAACGGGATGATCAAGATCGAGTCCCAAAAGATGTCCAAGAGCCTGGGGAACTTTTACACCCTCAGGGAGCTGCTCTCCAAGTACCAGGGCGAATTGATCCGGTTTTTTCTGGTCAGCGCCCAGTACCGGGTGGGGGTCAACTTTTCCCATGAAGCTTTGGCCGAAAAGCTTGAAGGGCTGGACCGGCTGTACGGCGCTTTGTTTAAGGCCCAGGAAACCGGCATCCCCGAAGAGCCCTTTGACTACAGCCCCGCTGCCCTGGCCTACAAAAACCGATTCCTGGAAGCCCTGGCCGACGACCTGAACAGCCCCATGGCCCTTTCGGTCCTCTTTGAGTTGGCCAAGGCGCTTAACCTGGGGCAGTTGGACTTGGCCCAAGGATACTGGCTGCTCAAAGACCTGGGGGCTATCTTGGGGCTCTTGCAGCAAGACCCGGAGCTTTGGTTCAAAAACCCCCGGATCAAAGGGGAAGAGGGTTTGAGTGAGGAGGCCATCGAAGCGCTCTTGGAAGCGAGGACCCAGGCGAGGGCCGCCAAGGATTGGGCCAAAGCCGACCAAGTCCGGGACCAACTGGCCCAGGGCGGAGTAATCTTGATCGACAAGGACGGGGTAACCAGGTGGCAAAGGAAATAGAATACCTCTACGGAGTGGCTCCGGTCGAAGCGGCGCTTCGGGCCAAACGGCGCAAGCTGGTCCGGCTTTGGGTCAAGGCGGGGGGCAAAAATCCCCGGTACAAGGAGATCCTCCATCTGGCCCGGCAGGTCCAACTGCCGGTTTCCGAAGTGGAAGGGAACAAACTCTTTGACCTGACCCAAAACAAGTTCCACCAAGGGTTGGTCCTGGAGACCGGCCCCCTGCCGGTGCTGGACCTAGAAGACCTCTTGGGCCTGACCGGTCCGGGGGTGCAGTTGTTGGTTGCCTTAGACCAGATCGAAGACCCGCAAAACCTGGGGGCCATTGCCCGGACCGCCGCCTTTTTGGGGGCTCTGGGGATGATCCGGCCCAAAACCCATGGGGCTGCCTTGAGCCCCGCTGCTTCCAAAGCCAGCGCCGGGGCATTGGAGCAATTTCCCTTGGCCGAGGTGAGCAACCTGGAGCAAAGCTTGACCCGACTGAAAAAAGAAGGGTACTGGATCTTAGGGGCCGCCTTGGACGAACAGGCCTTGCCGATGAACCAATCCTTGCAGGCCGAGCGGCTGGTGCTGGTCTTGGGCAACGAGGGGGAGGGGATTCGCAACCTGACCGCCAAACGGTGTGACCAACTCCTGACCATCCCCGGCACTGGGCTGGTGGAGTCCCTCAACGTCAGTGCCAGCGCCGCCATTTTGATCCAACATCTTTTGCACCCTTAGTCCACGGAGGCCTTTGATGAACCACAAACTGCTGCTGGTCAACGGACCCAACCTCAACCTCCTGGGCACAAGGGAGCCACAGATCTACGGGGCCAAAAGCCTGGAAGAGATCGTGGACGAGGTCAGGGAATTTTGTTGGCCCAAGGGGATTGAGGTGCTGCCCTTCCAGTCGAACCACGAAGGGTCGCTGATCGACTTTATCCAGCAACAAGGCCCAGGGGCAGCCTTTGGCATCGTGAATGCCGGAGCCCTCACCCACACTTCCATTGCCCTGCGGGATGCCCTCAAGGGGGTGGGGCTCAAGTTTATCGAGGTCCATATCTCCAACGTCCACGCTAGGGAGGAGTTCCGGCACCAAAGCTACCTGAGCGAGATCGCTGCGGGCCTGATCGTTGGTTTGGGGACCGGGGGCTACCTTTTGGCTGCCCGGCACTGGGCCCAACAACTGGAAGCCTGACTTGGTCAACCTGTACTCCAAAACCGAAGAACAGGTGAAGGACTGGCTGGTCCAAGAAGGGTTCAAACCCTTTGGGGCCGCCCAAATCTTCAACTGGCTTTATGTCCATCAGGTCCGGGATTTTTCGGAGATGTTGAACCTCTCCAAGGACCTGCGGGCGAAACTGGCCGAGACCTTCTCCTTAAGTCTGCCCGGCCTGGGCGAGGTCCTGCGCTCCGAAGACGGGACCACCAAGTTTGTTTGTGTCCTTGAAGACGGCAAAAAAATCGAAACCGTCCTCTTGAGCCACGAGGACCACAACACCCTGTGCGTCTCAACCCAGGTGGGCTGCGCCATGGCCTGCAAGTTCTGCCTCACCGCCACCTTGGGGCTGATCCGCAATCTGGAGCCCCATGAGATCGTCGGGCAGGTGCTCTTGGCCGAGACCCTGCTGCCCGAAGGGCAAAGCTTGCGCAACCTTGTTTTTATGGGCATGGGGGAGCCGCTGCACAACTACGACAACCTGATCTTGTCGCTCAAGATCCTGCTCAACCGCCGGGGGTTGGACTTTTCCTGGCGTAGGGTGACCTTGTCCACCAGCGGATTGATCGAAGGGATCAAACGGTTTTGGGCGGAAACGGAAGTCAGCGCCATGTTGGCGATCAGCCTCAACGGGGTCACCCAAGAGGCGAGGGCGCAATTGATGCCGGTGGCCAAAAAACACCAGCTCGAAGAGCTGATCGGGGCCTGTCGGGAACTGCCTTTGGAGACGAGGCAGCGGATTACCTTTGAATATGTACTGCTGGCCGGGGTCACCGATGACCTAGTTTCGGCAAAACGGTTGGTTGCCTTACTGAACGGGATCAAGGCCAAAGTTAACCTGATTCCTTTCAACGAACACCCGGATTTGCCTTACAAGGCCCCCGCACCGGAACAGGTACGGGCCTTCCAACAGTACCTCTTGGACCGTGGCCTGCTGTGCACGGTTCGTAAATCCAGGGGCCGAGACGTAAGTGCGGCATGTGGCCAATTGGCCGCCAAAGCTTCCCCGACGGCTTGCTAGCAGAAAAGGAGAACTTCATGACCCAAGTAAGCCGAGAGCAGGCCCTAGAAGCGGTACGTACCTTGATTCGTTACATCGGCGATGACCCGAACCGTGAGGGTTTGCTGGAGACCCCTGACCGGGTAGTCCGCTCTTATGCCGAGCTTTTTAAGGGCTACAAGCTGGAGCCTTCCAAGATTCTGGACAAAAAATTCACCACTCATTCCGGGGAAATGGTGGTCCTTTCCAACATTGAGCTTTATTCCACCTGCGAACACCACATGATGCCCTTCATCGGCAAGTGCCACATCGCCTACCTGCCCAACGAAAAAGTGGTGGGCTTGAGCAAGTTGGCCCGGCTGATGGAGGTCTATTCCAGAAGGCTGCAGATCCAAGAGGAAATGACTTGGCAAATCGCCCAGGCGCTCAACCAGGAAACCGGGGCCCGAGGGGTGGCGGTGCTGGTGGAGGCGAGGCACATGTGCATGAGCGCCCGAGGGGTGAACAAACAACACAGCATCATGTCCACCACCGCCATGCTGGGAGATTTTAAGGACAACCCGACCTTAAAATCCGAATTTATGGCCCAGATCGAAAAATCCCGGTTGCTGTAACCGGGCCCCAAGGAAGGCAAAAAAAAGCCCCAGGCTCCTCAAGGGAGGCTGGGGCTTTTTGGTCTTTTGGGCCAAGAGACTAAAAGAAGCTGAACACCCCGACTTCAAAAGCGGAGCCGTCATACCGGTAGTTAGCGGTGTAACTGGGGTGGCCGGTCAGGTCTCGCCGGGAGCCGGTGATCGAATAGGCTTCCACCCGAACCCCGCCAAAATCCAAGAGGTAGTCAAAGCCAACGCTCAGGGAACTGATCGGTACGGCAGCCCCGGTGTTGCCTTCGGTATTGCCGCTGGCGGCGATCGTGGTCACTGTTGACTTAGGGGTATAAGACCCGAAGCCTACCCCCAAAAAGCCTTTGAAACCGTTACTGCTGTGGTCCTTAAAAAAGGCTTTGAAGTCAAAGGAGGCCAGGGCGGTTTGCTCAACCGTGGTCACCGTTTGCCCCCCCACGGTCTGGACCAGACTGCGGTCCAACAGGCTGGAATACTTGAGTCCGGCAGAGAAACGGCTCAAAAAGACCCGTTCGTAAAAAAAGCCGGCCCCGATCAGGTCGTCCGAGGCGGTCGAACTGGAGGTGCTGTCCGACAGGGTGTACTGGGCCCCGGAATGGGTGTAGTGGAAGGCTCCGATTTTGGTGTTCGGTTCTTTTTTGTTTTGTTGGGCCAGGGCCGGAAGGGTCAAGAGGCCCAAAAGCAATAGGGTCAACAGGGTACGTTTCATAACCAGACCTAGTCCAAAGGTTGTGGCCCTGGGTTTTCGCCAGGGGTCTGAGTTGTTGTTTGCTGGTAGTTCTCTCCAGGTAATTCAATAAACTTGCCAAAGCTCCCAGGAGGGGCAACTTCAAAAGCCCAGCCGCAGCCCAAATGCCGCCAAAACCCCCTGGAGGTGCAAGGTCTCGGTGAGAGTTCCATTGTCTATCTGGACCCGGCCAATCAAACGGCGGAGGTCAAAGTGAAAGTCCGAACCGCTGCCAAAGGGAACCCCGAGCTGTACAAAGTATTGGTGCAATTCCAACGGCTTGAAGCTCAATCCGGCACAATCGGTTTGGGTACAGGTAAACTCCGTCTTCCCTACCCCGTAGCCTAACAAAAAAGTCGCAGATTTTCCAGAAAAGTCGAGCCCAACATCGTAACTGGTTGTGGTGAAGCGGTTGTATTCCGTGGAGACGCTCTGGAGCGGCGGCACGTTGAGGGTAAATTGGCTCATCCCCACTGCCGGCAGCAGGGGGATCTTGGCCAAAAAGGCCCAGCCCTGGGCGGGCACCGAGCTGGACTGGTCAAACTGGTACAGGCTGGAGGGGGTAGCCGAATATACAAAGGCGGTGGGGCTGGAGGCGCTGATCCACACCTCCGCCTTGAGCGGAGCGGCGAGCAGCAAAAACCCCAGCAGGCCTAGACCAACGATCTTCCCCATCTGTCTCCCTAGACTTCCCCAGGGCCAAGCCTTCGCTAAAAGAGCCCCGAGATGTTAAAGTCAAACCGTGAAGGGCTTTCCAAGGGTTTTTTGTCCAACTTGGTGCCATATTCAAACCGGAACACCCCCATCGGGGTGATCATCCGAATCCCGGTTCCGATGCTTTTGCGGAAATACCAAGGGTCCCTTTTGACCCCAACGATTTCATACATGCGATCTTCGGACCAAACGTTGCCTGCGTCAAAGAAGACCAGACCCCGGATGTTGCGACCTTCTCGGGTCAGCGGGAACAACATCTCTAGGTTGAGGATCTTCTCCAAGGTCCCCCGTTGGTGGGTGTTGTAGTAAGTCCGCTCTTCGGGGATCGTTGCGGGCAGGGCTTGGCAGGCGGAGTCGCAAGTGCTGTAGTCCCCTTGGTAGGGATATTTTTTGGCAATCGAGAATCCGGCGGGAAGCTCGGTATAACCGGCCGGTCCCTCAATCCCACCAAAATCGTGGCCTCGCATGGTAGTGATCCCACCGATGTAATACCGCTGGTTGAAGGGGATCTCGGAATTGGGGTTGGTCTTGAGCAAGATCGATTGCCGGTACTGGGCCATGACCACTACCGTTTCGTCCTCGTTGAGGGACTTAAAATACCGGCTTTGGAAGTCGTTGGAAAGATACTCGGTGGTTCCGCCCAAAACCCCGCCGAACCGCTCGGTGAAGAGGCTGGTCTCCATCCCATTGGAAGGGAAGGAGGGGTTGTTGACCGTCGAATAGGTGGCCCCGACCCGCAAGCTCCGGTAGGTTTGTGCGGTATTGTAGTTCAGGTAGGTTTGGCCAACCGCCGAGATGTTGGAGTACTTTTCGTTTTTAAAGCTGTACCGGGTCGAGGCATCCCAATTTTTCCAAACCGGGTAACTGAGGCCGACATAAAAGCCGGAGCTGCGGGTGTCGTATTGGGTGTCCGGGTAAAAGTTGGTGAACAGAGAAAAGCTGTTGGTCACTTCGGTGTCAAAGAAATAGGGGTTGGTCATGGTCAAGGTAAACAGACTCTCCCCTCGCTGCCGCCGCTCGGCGGTTAGGCTCAAGCTCTTACCGGTGCCCAACAGGTTGCGCTTGGTGATGCCCAAGGACAGGATCAACCCGGAATAACCCGAATAAGAAAGGCTGGCGTTAAACGAACCGGTCTGGGCCTCATCGAGCTTGACCAGATAATCCACCTCTGCTTGGTTGCGTCCGGGGTTTTGCTCCAGCTCCACCCCGTAGCCGGGTTTAAAAAAGCCCAGTTTGGTGATGTTCTCCTGGCTTTCCCTTAATTTGACCCCGTTGAACAGCTCGTTGTCGTGCACCTCCAACTCCCGGCGCACCACTCGGTCTTGGGTCTCGTAGTTCCCTTCGATCTCCACCCGACCGATGTAAGCCTTTTCCCGGCGCACGATCTTGTAGGTCACGTCCACGATCTTGGTGTCATCATGGATGGTCGGGTCAGGATTGATCCCGGCAAAGGCGTAGCCTTGCTCCATGTAGATGTCGTTGAGCTGGAACCGGTCCTGGTTCATCTTAAAGGGGTTGTACACCGCCCCCGTCTTGAGCAGCAGTTCATCGATCTTTTCTTGTTTCTCGAACAGCAGCGGGTTGCCGTCTTCGGAGCGGATGTCGAGGGCTCCGGTAAAATACTGGTCCCCTTCGGTGATGGTCAGGTAAACATCAATCACCGCCAGGTCCCTTTTTTGGGTCATCACCACCCGGGGCTTCTCGATGTGGACCTTGATGAAGCCGTTTTTCATGTACTCTTGCGTGATCAGCGCCAGATCCTGGTTGATCTTCTGCTCCTGGAAGACCCCCGAATCGGTGATCCAGGCAAAACAGTCCACTTCGGCGGACTGCAGCAGACGTTCAACATCCAGAGGGTAAAAGAACTTGGTGCCAAAAATGTGAAACTGGGTCAGGTACACCTTGGGGGACTCGTCCACCAGATAGGTCAGGTTGACTCTACGGTCGTCCAGCTTGTCGATCCGGTAGCGGAACTGGGTCCGCAGGTACCCTTTCTTGCGGTATTCTTCCTTGAGGGTATCCAAGTCCGCCTGGATCCGGGTCAGGTTTACCATGTTGTTCCGGTGGACCTTGAGCTTCTCGTCGGTGGACTTCTTGTCCAGGACGCTCATGCCTTCGATCTTCAGCTCTTCAATCTGCGGTTTTTCCTTGAACCGAAAGACCAGGACCACTTCCCCCGGCCCGGCCAGTTCGGTCAGCGCCTGGATGTCCTCAAAGTAGCCCAGCTTGTAGAGTTCCTTGATGTCCCGAGCAACCTGGGTGGGGGATAGGTCGGACTCGACCGAGGAGCTGAGGGTGTTAAAAAGAATCCCCTTTTCGATCAGTTCCACCCCATCCATCCGAATCTCCACCACTCGCCCCAGTTTGGATTCGGGGGCCAGTTGGGCCAAAAGGGGGTTGGAAACAAAGGCCAGGCAGAGCAAAAACAAGAGTAAACGCAACAATCTAAGCCTCCGCCACACTTAAGGTTCCAAGCTCCAAACGCAGGCGGTGGTCCATCTGACCGGCCAATTCGGGGCTGTGGGTTACCAGGATCAAGGTCATTTTTTCTGCCGCACAGATTTCGGCCAACAGGTCGGAGACCATTTTGCCGGTCTGGGGGTCCAGGTTTCCGGTCGGTTCGTCGGCCAAGACCAGTTGCGGCTGGTTGACCAGCGCCCGGGCAATGGCCACCCGTTGTTGTTCCCCTCCCGACAAGGTGGCGGGCCGATGGTGCAGCCGCTCCTCCAGGCCCAGGCGGACCAACAGGGCCTCAGCCATGACCTTGGAGTCTTTTTGGGAATGCCCCAACAGCAAGGCCGGGATCAAGGCGTTTTCCAAGGCCGAAAAGTCGGGCAACAGGTGGTGGGCCTGGAACACAAACCCCAGGTTCCGACTCCGCCAAGAGGCCAACTGGTCGGGGGAAAAACTCAACAGTTCCTTCCCTTCAAACAAAACCTGCCCGGAGGTCGGGTGGTCCAAACCGCCCAAGAGGTGCAGCAAGGTGGATTTGCCCGAACCGGAGCGGCCCACCACCGAATAACTTTGGCCGGTCAAAAAACCCTGGTTGAGGTCAGTCAGGATTTCCAGGGCCTTTTTGTGGCCGTCCGGGTAAGACTTGCACAGCCCCCGCAAACTCAGCAACTCAGTCATGCTTGAGCCCCTCCACCGGGTCCAGAGCCGAAGCCTTTTGGGAAGGCACCAGGGTGACCGAGAAACAAATCAGCAGGGAAACCAAGGCAATCACCATGATTTGCCAAGACTCCACGTACATCGGAATCCGGTTGCCCACATACACGCCCGGGGGAATGTCGATCACATCAAAACTGGAAATGACCCAACAAAGGGCCAACCCCAAAACCATGCCCAGCAGGGTTCCGGCCAAGCCGATCACCGTGCCTTGGTAAACAAAGATCCGTTTGATCGAACTGTTTTTGGCCCCCATGGCCTTTAAAATGGCGATGTCCCGGCTTTTTTCCACCACCAGCAACACCAGACTGCTGATGATGTTAAAGGCGGCGATCAGGATGATCAAGGTCAAGATCAAGGCGAGACCGATCTTTTCCAGCCGAAAGACCGCAAAGAGGTTGCGGTTTTGTTCGGTCCAGCTGGAGAGGGCATAGGGGAATTCAAAGGAGTCGGCCAATTTGGCCTTGACCTCGTCCGCTTGGTCGCCGTTTTCCAAACGGACCGAAAGTCCGGTCACTTGGCCGGGCATCTTGAACAGGTTTTGGGCCACCTGTAGATCGATGAAGGCAAGGATCTCGTCATAGCCCATGATCCCGGACTCAAAAAAACCTTCCACCCGGAACCGCTTGGCCCTGGGCATCGCTCCCATCGGGGTCAAACGTTCTTCGGGACTCATCAGGGTGACCACTTCGCCGATCCCCACCCCCAGGTTTTTGGCCAATTGGGAACCCAGAATCACCCCGGCTAGGTGGCTCACCTTTTTCTGGCCGTCCTCGTCAAACCATTCCTTGTCGCTCGGAGCCAGGGCCGCCAAGATCTGCCGGGCGACCCGAATCTCGTCTTCGTTGTTGGACCTTTGGCTGTTGTCCCGTTTGACCTCAAACAGCCGGGTGCGGATAAAAAAGTCCATCTGGGTGACCGCCGGTTCCAGCTTGGGGTCGATCCCCTTGATCATGCTGCCCTGAGGGCGGCCCGGCCCCATCATCAAGGCCTGATTGGTGGTAAAGGGGCTGACCGCCTTGACCTGGGGCTCGGCCAAGAGCTTGGAAAGCAAGGGGGAGCCCTCTTCGTAAACCAAGCCTTTGGTGCCGAACTTGTAAAGGGTCAGGTGGGCATTGGCCCCTTGGATCGCCGCCCGCAGGTCCCGCTCGAAGCCGTTCATCACGCTCAAGACCACGATCAAGGTCATCACGCCCAGGGCCACTCCAAAAATGGAGATCCGGGTGATCACCGAGATACTTCGGTCTTGGCGGGGGCTGCCAAGGTAACGTCTGAAAATAAAGGTTTCCAGTCCCAAGGGCTGTTAGGGGAAAAAGGGCACCAAACCGGGGTTGAACCTAGGAGGCTACTACCCCCAAGCGAAGACGGTCAACTGTTTTGGCGCTTTTGCCACGGAGCCCAAAAGTCCGGCAAGGCGACCAAGCCACACCGCCGGACCCTTTCCTTTAATGGCTTTGCGGCTCATGGGTGCTGTGCAGAATCTTTTCGGTGTAGGCCAAGACCAAGGTGGTCAGCAGAAAAACCACATGGATGACCACCTGCCACAGCACCTGTTCGGTCGATTTTTGGGAGATGTTGATAAACGCCTTGAGCAGGTGAATCCCCGAGATCCCCACCAGGGAGGCGGCCAACTTGACCTTCAAGGTCCCGGCGTTGATCTTCTCCAGCCAATCGGGCCGGTCTTCATGGGATTCCAAGTCTATGTGACTGACAAAAGTCGCCCAACCGCCGATGACCACCATCACCAAAAGGTTCATCACCATCGAAACATCCACCAAGGTCAAGATCCCCAACATCAGGGTCTCTTCTCCCAAATTGTGGACCTCTAATAACAAATGCAGTAATTCCTGCATGAACTTATAGGTGTAAAGCACCGCCCCTAAGATCAAACCGAGGTAAATGGGCGCTTGGAGCCAGCGGCTGGCGAAAACAAACTTTTCCAACAATGTTTCTGCTTGCTTCATGAGTTTTTGGGGAGGAAGGAAATCGAGAAAAGGAAAACCCCAAGGGCTTTTTACCGCCCTTGGAGCCCAATTTGTCCCACTGCCTCTTGGGGAAAAGGCAGAAGGTTTTTAGTACCGATAATGGTCGGGCTTGTAGGGGCCTTCGACCGGCACCCCCAGGTACTCGGCTTGCTCGGCGGTCAGCTGGGTCAACCGGACACCAATTTTCTCCAGGTGCAACCTTGCCACTTCTTCGTCCAGCTTCTTGGGCAGCATATAAACCTTGTTCTCGTACTTCGAGCCGTTCATATGCAAGTCCAACTGGGCCAACACTTGGTTGGTAAAGCTGGCGCTCATCACAAAGCTGGGGTGACCGGTGGCGCAGCCCAAGTTGAGCAGCCGACCTTCGGCGAGGATCATCACCGCATGTCCGTCCGGGAAGGTCCACATGTCGTACTGGGGCTTGATGTTGGTCTTTTTGATCCCCGGGACCTTGGCCAAACCGGCCATGTCGATCTCGTTGTCAAAGTGACCGATGTTGCCAACGATGGCCTTGTCTTTCATCTTGGCCATATGTTCCACCCGGATCACATTAAAGTTCCCGGTGGTGGTCACAAAGATGTCGGCAACGGCCAAGGTTTCTTCGACCGGCTTTACTTCATAACCTTCCATAGCGGCCTGCAAGGCGCAGATCGGGTCGATTTCGGTAACGATCACCCGGCAACCTTGGCCCCGCATCGCTTGGGCCGAGCCTTTGCCCACTTCGCCAAAGCCGCAGATCACCGCAACCTTGCCGCCGAGCATCACGTCGGTCGCCCGGTTGAGCCCATCGGGCAAGCTGTGGCGACAGCCGTAGATGTTGTCGAACTTGGACTTGGTGACCGAGTCGTTGACGTTGATCGCCGGGAACAGCAACTTGCCTTCCTGCTGCATCTGGTACAAACGGTGGACCCCAGTGGTGGTTTCCTCGCTGACCCCTTTGATGCCCTTGGCAATCTTGCTCCAAACCCCCGGTTGCTTGGTCAAGCAGTCCTTGAGGGTGGCCAGGATCACACCCCATTCTTCTGGGTCCTTGGCGGGGTTAAAGGCGGGAACCGCACCGGCGGTCTCGAACTCCAAGGCCTTGTGGACAAACAAGGTGGCATCACCACCGTCGTCCACGATCAAGTCGGGGCCGGAGCCGTCGGGCCAAACCAGGGCTTGGACGGTACACCACCAGTATTCTTCCAGGGTTTCCCCTTTCCAGGCGTAAACCGGGGTGCCGCTGGGCCGTTCCATCGAGCCTTCGGTGCCTACCACTACGGCGGCGGCGGCATGGTCCTGGGTAGAGAAAATGTTGCAGCTCACCCACCGGACATCTGCCCCCAAGGCGGTCAGGGTCTCGATCAAAACCGCAGTTTGGATGGTCATGTGCAGACTGCCCATGATCTTGGTCCCGGCCAAGGGCTTGGCGGCTTGGTATCTGGCCCGCAGCGACATCAGGCCGGGCATTTCCTCTTCGGCAAGGCGCATTTCTTTGCGCCCAAATTCGGCGAGGTGCAAGTCGGCGACCTTGTAAGCAGGCCGGTTTTGATCCTTGGTTTCCAATACTCGGTTCATGAGTCTCCGTTGGCTCTGGCAATCGGGCTTTTGGCCCTTTGAGAAAAAATAGTAAAATTTGCTGATTATACGGTGTCAACCGGTTTTTGTCACCCCCTGTTTTGCCCATGCCGACAAAATCAAGGCCTACTAGAAGCCCAGGGAGAAATAGAGGGTGGTGCGGTCACTGCCCTTTTGCCCGGCATATTCACCGGTTTCTTCGGTGTGCAGGGTGTAACCAAAGACCATGACCTTGCCCAAGGAAAGCTCTACCCCTTTGGAGTAGTACCCTTGGTTGTACCCGGCCCGGACGTGCAATAGACTGCTGTTGGCCGAGAGAGGGATGAAGGAAAGCTCCGTCCCGACGTGGGTCCGGCGATTGAGGCTGTGATCCCCCACCGGTCCCGCCTTGTAGGTCAGGTCCCGCCAGTCCACCGCCGCCGTAAATCTGGCGAAGGTCCAGTCCTGCACCAGCCCCAAGGCCACCGCATATTCTTCGGGAATGATGCCCGCTTCACCCAGGTCGATGGGCTTACGGTACACAAAGCCGTACATCATGTGGGAGGGGGAGGGGTCTCGGTACAAAAGCCCCAGGTCGTAACCGGAGCCGATCCCCTTGACCCCGTTGGATTCCAAGGTCGGGAAGGCCTTTTTATCCAGAGAGTCGGCCATGGAATAGTTGGCAATCAGGGCCGTACGTTCCACCGTTTTGCCGGTAAACCCGATCACCCACTTGCCCAGTCCCAAGGGGATGGAAATCCCATACTGCCGTACATGGCTCAAAGAGCTGTAAAGGTCGATTTCAGGCATAGTGGGGTTACGAATCTCCAGGTCCAACACCGCTTCGTAGGTGTAGTTTGCTCCAACGGTCAGGCCCTTTTTTTGGAGATTGATGTAAAGGTTGGCACCCGTCTCAATCCCGACATAGGGATGTTTGCCCACAAAAGACTTCATAAAGTCGATTTGGGAGGACTGGTCACTCAGAGTAAAGCTGCCGGTTTTTGCCTGGTCCACCAGGGCCTTGGCATCTTTGGAGTAGGTCAACTGGATCATCGGAAGGTCCACCCACCAAGTAGTGATGTTGGCCATCACCGCCGGGTTGTAAAACAACGCCGAACTGGAGTTGGCGGTAACGATCCCGGTGTTGCCCATGGCCAGACTCCGGTAGTCCTGACCCAAACGGCGGTACTCTCCCCCCAGGGCTACACCCCAACCGGCAAACCACAACAGCAGCAGGCAGACTGTTTGTTTCATGGTCATTTGAGGGAGAAGTTGGTGAGGAAATACAAAAGCTCACAATCGTTGAGCAGCAAGTCGGTGACCTCGGTCACCGGGATTGCGTCGGCGTTGCAGATGGAAATGGTGATCCCCGGAGAGGCGATGCTGCTGGAGGTGAAGGTCTTGCTGTAGTTGTTGCCGGTGTCCATCTTGGCATAAAAGTTCAGCTGGGCCAATCCAGAGATGCTGCTGGTCAGGTTCGCCGAAGCCACCTTGTTGTAGTACAACACGCTGCCCGGTTTGATGGTGCAATGGGCAATGGTATTTTTCTCGGTCACCTGTACCGGATAGGCGGTTCCGGTCAGGGGATCGTTCACCGTCGAGGTGGCGGTGACCACTTTGGTGTTGTGGGTCTGGCTACCAGAATCGCTGCAAAGGCCGGCATAAATGTCGGTGCCTAGACCACTGTAGGTCATCGAAACCGGGATCACTCCGGCCAATACATCGGCTTCGGTGTAGGTCGTTTTGCTGAGGGAGAAGGAGAAGCTGCAACCGTCCAAGGAGCCGCCCGAAGCGCAGTGGGTCACAGTGCCGTCCGCTGCCACCGACAAAGAAGCCAGGATTTTTAACTCCTTGATGATCAACAACGAGGAAAGCAGCAGCCCTTCCAGGTAAACGGTCTGCCCCGGTTTGGCGATGGAGAACAGAGCGTCCAAGGCCTTTTTGGAGTCGGTGGTGGCGGCCGCAGTGGCAGGTACGGAGCTGAACAACCCGGTAACCGAGCCCGAACCGCCCGAGAGGCCGGACAAAATATCCAACAGAGAAACCCCAGCCCGGCCCATGTAGGCCTGGGCAGTCAGGTGATACCCTTCGTCGGTGGTGATCTTGGCGCAGGCAGTGACGGCATCGTCCCATTTCTGTCTGTCCAGGGCGAGCTTGCAGGTTTCAAGCAGCGCTGCAGCGTGGGTCGGGGCAGTGTCTTTGCACCCGCCCAGTCCAAGCAGCAAAACAAACAACAAGAGAGCCAGCAAGGGTTGGCGCATCAATTCCACCGATAGGGACAGTATTGCTTTAATCCTAGAAGCCACAGACCCAAAGCACCTTGGCCTTGGAAGCAGGGTGCCAAAAAGCCCACTTTTTACCGGAACCAGGTTTCTCATATTGGTTCAAGGAACGTGCCTCAAGGGGTTTCAAACTCCCGGATTCTACGACAAACCTCCTCAATAATCCAGTCTGCCGTTGAAGCCCCGGCAATAATGCCGATTTCCTGTTTTCCTTCAAACCACTCTTTCTTCAAATGGTCACAAACCTCAATGTGGTAGGATTCCACATACTGCTGGGCCATGGCGTGCAGCTTTTTGGTGTTGGAAGAATGAAACCCCCCGACCACAATCATCACTTCGACCTTTTTGGCCAGTTCTTCGGCGGCGATCTGCCGCTTTTTGGTAGGCGCACAGATGGTGTTGGCTACCAACAGCTCTTTGACCCGAGGGCGGATCAATTCGACCAACTTGTCGAACTTCTTGGGGCTGAAGGTACTTTGGCTGATCACTCCCAACTTTTCAGGCAAAGTCGCCTGGGCCAGCTCCGTTTCGTCGTTGACTACAATGGGGGCCTCCATCCGGCTGGCGATGCCCTTGACTTCCACGTGGTGCCGGTCGCCAATGATCAGCACCTGACAGCCCAAGGCCTCGAACTCCAGACCGGCTTCGTAGATCTTGGAAACCAAGGGACAGGTCGTGTCCACCACTTCCTTGCCCAGGCTGTAGGCCCGTTCAAAGTTCTTGACCTCCGTGCCGTGGGCGGTGATCACGATCGGGTTTTGCTCCTCCCCGCTGATCTCGTGGATCACCCGTTTGCCCTGGGCTTCCAGCTGGGCCACCACCTGTTTGTTGTGGATCAGGTCCCCCAAAATCGACACCGGGCCATGGTCGGCGACGATGTCCAAAGCCCTTCTGACCCCCCAGCAAAACCCCTGGGCTTCTGCAACGATGATGTTTTTCATAGTTTTAACTAGAAAAAATAACCTGCGCCCTTGACAAATAGTACTAGTTTGGTACCATATCAACAGGCCCTTACACAACAAGGGTCCAACCTGTTTGTGTACCTTAGCAAGCCAACGAGGAAAAGGCCATGCTTAAGCTCTCCAAAAAAGCCGACTACGCCTTGGTCGCCTTGAGCCACCTCCAGGCCCACCGTGGCCCGGCCAGCGCCAAAGAGATCGCCCAGGTGTACAACCTGAGCGCCCAGATGCTGGCCAATGTGCTCAAGACCTTGGCCCACTCCGGCATGCTCTTGAGCAAAAGGGGGGTGACCGGCGGTTATGCTTTGGGACGCAACCCTCGGCAGATCTTCTTGGGCGAGGTAATCGACCTGATCGACGGCAGACAGTCTCTCTCCGACTGCTCCAGCCTGGACAAAAGCTGCCAGTCCGAGTCCAACTGTCCGGCCAAAAGCCCAATCCTGATGATCCACAAAAAGATCAAAACCTACTTTGACAACCTGACGCTGGCCGAGCTGGCCGACAAAGAGACGCTTCGGGGAATCAACATCGAAGTCCCTCTAACCCAAAGCCCCCAGACCCGACCATGAAACCAATCTACTTGGATTACTCCGCCACCACTCCGGTTGACCCTCGGGTTCTCTCCAAGATGCTGCCCTACTTTGGGGAGCTATTCGGTAACGCTGCCAGCAAAAATCACAGTTTTGGTTGGGCGGCCGAACAGGCGGTGGATGAAGCCAGAGAAGCCGTAGCCGCCCTGATCGGGGCCCAGGCCAAGGAAATCGTTTTCACCTCCGGGGCCACCGAGTCGGACAACTTGGCCCTGTTGGGGGTAGCGGAGATGTACGCCGAAAAGGGCAAGCACATCATCACCTGCGTCACCGAACACAAAGCGATCCTGGACCCGGCCCATTATCTGGCCACCAAGGGTTTTGAGGTCACCTTTTTGCCGGTGGACAAAACCGGCAGCCTCGACCTCCAGGCGCTGGAAGCTGCGATTACCCCCCAGACCATCCTGATCAGCCTGATGGCCGCCAACAATGAGATCGGGACCATCCACCCGCTCAAAGAGATCGGGGCCATGGCCAAAAAACATGACGTGCTCTTCCACACCGATGCCACCCAGGCAACCGGCAAAATTCCCTTGGATGTAGAAGCCATGGGGATCGACCTGATGAGCCTGAGTGCCCACAAGATGTACGGCCCCAAAGGGGTCGGCGCTCTTTATGTCCGGCGGCGAAAACCTCGGGTCCGTCTGGCCCCGATCCTCCACGGCGGTGGCCATGAACGGGGCATGCGTTCGGGTACTCTCAACGTGCCGGGAATCGTCGGTTTTGGCGAGGCCTGTAGGATTGCCCAGTTGGAAATGGCGGAAGAGGCGGAACGGTTGATTTCCTTGCGGGACCGGCTGCAAAAGGGACTGGAATCCCAATTGGACTTTGTCTTCCTCAATGGACACCCCCAAAACCGCCTGCCGGGCAACCTGAACCTCAGCTTCGCCTATGTGGAAGGGGAAAGCTTGATGATGGGCATGGAAAACATCGCCGTCAGCTCCGGCTCGGCCTGTACCAGTGCCAGTCTGGAGCCCTCTTACGTACTCCGGGCCTTGGGGGTCAGCGAAGACTTGGCCCACTGCTCCATCCGCTTTTCCTTAGGTCGGTTTACCACTGAAGAAGAGATTGATCTGGCGATCCAAAAAACCGTTGAGACGGTGCGCCGGTTGCGTGAAATGTCCCCTTTGTACGACATGGCCAAAGAAGGGATCGACATCAGTTCCATCAAATGGACCAGCCATTAACCCAGGAGGCACGTATGTACAGCGACAAGGTCATCGACCACTACAACAACCCCAAAAACGTGGGGAACCTAGACAAAGAAGACTTGAGTGTCGGCACCGGGATCGTGGGCGCTCCCGAATGTGGGGACGTGATGAAGCTCCAGCTCAAGGTTGAAGGGGGCAAGATCGTAGATGCCAAGTTCAAGACCTTCGGGTGCGGCTCGGCGATTGCCTCTTCCAGTTTGGCCACCGAATGGGTCAAAGGCAAAACCTTAGACGAGGCCATGTCCATCACCAACGCCGACATTGCCGAAGAATTGAGCCTGCCGCCGGTCAAGATCCACTGCTCCGTCTTGGCTGAAGACGCAATCAAAGCGGCCGTAGCGGACTACAAAAAACGACAACAACCCAACTAAAAGACCTTTGGAGATTTGAACCATGATCACCTTGACCGAAAACGCCGTAAAAGAGATCCGACGGATCATTGAAGAAAACAAACTCCCCGAGACCACCGGCCTTCGGTTGGGGATCAAGGGGGGCGGTTGCGCCGGGTTTACCTATGTTTTTGACTTCGACCAGAAGGCGGGGGAGTTTGATCAAGTCTTTGAGTCCCTGGGGGTCAAGGTGTTTGTGGATCGCAAGTCGTTGATTTACATTGATGGAACCCAAGTGGACTTTTCCACCAGCCTGATGGACCGGGGCTTCAAGTTCCTCAACCCCAAAGCCGAAGCAGCTTGTGGCTGTGGCACCAGCTTTACTCCCAAGGCGCAGGAAACGGCCTGACCATGAAACGTTCGGGGCACAACCAACACCACAACCATGACCGCTGCCAGTCTTGCGCCGCCGAGCTCAAGCACCGGTTGTACTGTGACTCTTGCGAAAAGCTCCAGCAGTTGGGCAAAGGGGACGACTACTTCACCATCTTCGGTCACCCCCGGCGGTTTGCCATTGAGGAGCCAGTGGTGGATGCCGCCTTTGACGAGCTTTTGTTGGCCCTGCACCCGGACCTCCACGCCACGGCTGAGCCCCAGGAACAGGCTTTGAGCGTAGAACACACCGCCTTGTTGGTGGAGGCGAAACATGCCCTGTTTAACCCCTACCTGAGGGGCAAGTACCTCCTCTCCCTCCTGGCTCCCGACCTAGGCTCTGCTGCAGCCAAACCGCCCCAGAGTTTTTTGGTCCAAACCTTTGAACTCCAGGAAGCGCTAGACCAAGCCGAAGCGGGAGCAACTCCTCTTGAACCGACCCAAACGGCCATTTTGGACCTGCAAAAGGACCTGGAAGCGGAACTGAACGAACAGTTCGACCGACTGACCGAAGATGCCGACCAACCCGAACTGGTCAGGTCCATCCAAGTGGGCCTGGGCAAACTCAAATTTTTGCTGAACCTCAAGGAGCGGGCCCAAGAGCTTGCCAAAAACCTCTCATGAACGAACTGATCATCGGGATCGACCTGGGCACTACCAACAGCATGGCGGCCAAGGTTTTTGACACTGGAGCGGAGGTCATTGAGGGCGGAGGCCTTTCGACCCACACCCCTTCGGTGGTCACCTTCTTGGAAGACGGGTCCCGGTTGGTCGGGGCGGCGGCGTTGGCGGAGCGGGTAACACACCCCGAATCCACCTTTTATTCTTTCAAGCGCTTTATGGGCCGTGGGGCCAAGGACCTGGAAGAGGACCTTTCCCACCTGCCCTTCCCGGTCAAGCCGGGGGAGCGGGAGAACCTACTGCTCTGGGCCAAGGGCCAAGGATACAGCCCCGAAGAAATGAGCAGTTTTGTGCTCGCCGAGATCAAGGCCAAGGCCGAGGCCATTTTGGGCCAGCCGGTCAAAAAGGCGGTAATCACCGTCCCCGCCTACTTCGACGACGGCCAAAGGCAAGCGACCCGGGACGCAGCGGAAATCGCCGGGCTCGAAGCGGTCCGTATCCTCAATGAGCCTACCGCAGCGGCCATCGCTTATGGGCTGGAAGAAAAAAGCCGAGGCAAGGTTGTGGTTTACGATTTTGGAGGCGGTACCTTCGATGTTTCAGTCTTGGAGCTGAAGGAAAAAATCTTTAAGGTCCTTTCCACCCACGGAGACACCCACCTGGGCGGGGACGACCTGGACCAGCTTTTGGTTGACCACCTGACCGAGAAACTGCTCTTTGGCAAAACCCTGGACCCGGCCAGCCGCCAGGGCCTAAAAAAGGTGGCCGAAGAGATCAAGATTGCCTTGACCGCCAGCCTGGAAACCTCGCACCAGGTCCACCTGCCTTCCTTGGAGATCGACCAGCAGTTCACCTTCACCAGAGCGGAACTAGAAACCGCCATCCGGCCCTTGGTGGACAAGACCCTAGAGCACATTGGTCTAGCGCTCAAAGCGGCCAACCTCAAGCCACAAGACATTGGCGATGTGGTCCTGGTCGGCGGCAGTACCCGAATTCCCTTGGTCCGCCACTTGGTGCAACAATACTTCGACCGGCCCCCTCATGTCCGCATCAACCCGGATCAAGTGGTGGCCATCGGGGCGGCGATCCAAGGGCACCTGCTTGCTGGCGGTCGGCGAGACTTCCTGCTGATGGATGTGATCCCCCTTTCCCTGGGGCTCGAAACCTTGGGCGGCACCTTTTCCAAACTGATCATCAAAAACAGCAGTATCCCCGCCAAAGCCACCGAGATTTTCTCCACCTCCGTGGACAACCAAACCGGGATCGACCTGAACATCTTCCAAGGGGAGCGGGAGTTCGTCAAAGACTGCCGCAAATTGGGCCAATTTAAGCTCAAGGGGATCCCGCCCATGCCCGCCGGTCTGCCCAAAGTGGAGGTCAGCTTTTTTGTGGACAACAACGGCCTGCTCAGCGTGACCGCCAAAGAGCAGCGCAGTGGGGTAACCGCCGAAATCGACATAGTCCCGACCCACGGACTCAAACGCAGCGAAGTCAGCCAGATGATCCGGGATTCCTACGAACAGGCGGAGTCGGACTTCAGCCAGCGGAATCTGGTGGAGTTCCGGGCCAAGGCCCAGGCCATCGAGGCAGGCCTGGAAAAGGCTTGGCCCCAGGCCCCCCGGTACCTGAGCGCCGAAGAAATGGCCGCCATCGCCGCCCACCGGATTGAGCTTTCATCCCTCGCCCAAGGCCAAGACCCAGGCCGACTCAAACAGGCGATCGACAAGATGGGCGACCTGACCCGCAACTTCGCCGACTCCCTCCTGGGTGCCGCCGCCAAAGAGGCCTTGTCGGAGCCAAAGGACAAAATCTAGACCTCCAACCAGTCCCAACCTTCAAACGAGACACCCAAACCGGCGTTTCTAGACCCATTTGGAGCAAATTCCCCTAGGCCTCGCCCAAAAACCTGCTGGTCTTTTGGTTTGATTCCTGCTACTTCCTGGCCAATGTACACAAATCGACCAACCTCGCTTTAGCTCATCCTACCCCAACCGCCTCATGCTCGACTACCTAAGCAAAAAGATCTTTGGTACCCACTCGGACAAAGAGCTGAAGACCTACCGCCCGTTGGTGGAGAAGATCAACCGCTTGGAAGCTTCCTTTGAAACCCTGGACCAAACCCAGGCCCAGCAAAAGGTAGTGGAATTCAAGCAACGGGTAGCCCAGGGTGAATCCTTGGACAGCCTGCTTCCCGAAGCCTTCGCTTTGGTCCGTAAAGCCGCCCAGGCGACCTTGGGCCAACGGCACTTTGATGTCCAACTGTTGGGCGGGATCGCCCTGCACCGGGGCATGATTGCAGAGATGAAAACCGGGGAAGGGAAGACCTTGACCTCTACCCTGCCGGTATTCCTCAACTCCCTGACTGGTCGGGGGGTGCATGTGGTGACGGTCAACGACTATTTGGCCAAACGGGACGCAGAATGGATGGGCCAGATCTACCGTTGGCTGGGCTTGAGTGTTGGGGTGATCCTGCACAACCTGACCGATGCAGAGAGGCGAGTGGCCTACGCCGCCGACATCACCTACGGCACCAACAACGAATATGGCTTCGACTTCCTTCGGGACAACATGAAGTTTAATCTGGCCGACTATGTCCAGAGGGACCATGTGTTTGCCATTGTGGACGAGGTGGACTCGATCCTGGTGGACGAAGCCCGGACCCCTTTGATCATCTCTGGCCCGGCTGAAGATTCGACCGAGCTTTATTACCAGATCAACAAACAGCTCTCAGGCCTGACCCGTGCTTGGCGGGTCTCGGACAACCCGGAGCCAGAAGCGGTCGCCAGGGCGCAGGGGCAGAGCGCCGAGGAAGCCAAAGAGTTTTTGAAGTCCCAACAGGAGGAGTCCACCTTGGTGATCCCCGGAGACTTCACCTTGGAGGAAAAAAGCCGGAACATCCAATTGACCGAGCAAGGGGTCGAAAAGATGGAAAAACGGCTGGGGGAAGTGGTCAAAGGGGGTAACCTCTATGATTTTGAGAACATTGAGGTCCTGCACCATGTAACCCAGGCCCTGAAGGCCCATTATGTCTTCAAGCGGGATGTGGATTATGTGGTTTCCACCGGCAAGGTACTGATCGTTGACGAGTTTACGGGCCGTCTGATGGAAGGCCGCAGGTTTTCCGATGGCTTGCACCAAGCCTTGGAAGCCAAGGAAGGGGTCAAGATCGAACGGGAAAACCAAACTCTCGCTTCGATCACCTTCCAGAACTACTTCCGCAAGTACGAGAAACTCGCCGGAATGACCGGGACCGCCGAGACGGAAGAAGCGGAATTCCAAAAGATCTACAACCTGGGGGTGGTGGTGGTCCCCACCAACCGTGCGTTGGCCCGGATCGACTTGGCCGACGTGATCTACAAAAGCAAAGCCGCCAAGGACCGGGCGGTGGTCAACCAGATCAAGGAACTGCACCAAAAGGGTCAGCCGGTCTTGGTGGGTACTGTTTCGGTGGAGTCCAGCGAGGCCCTCTCGGCCCACCTCAAAAAGGCTGGCGTTCCCCACCAAGTCCTCAACGCCAAATACCACGAACAGGAAGCCCAAATCATCGCCCAGGCGGGCCACCAGGGGGCGGTAACCATCGCCACCAACATGGCGGGCCGGGGGACGGACATCCAGATCAAACCCGAAGTCGCCCAGTTGGGCGGCCTCTTTATCCTGGGCACCGAACGGCATGAATCCAGAAGGATCGACAACCAGCTCCGGGGCCGGTCTGGCCGCCAGGGGGACCCAGGGGCCAGCCGGTTTATCCTGTCTTTGGAAGACGACCTTTTGCGGGTGTTTGGGGGGGAACGAATCGCCAACCTGATGACCCGGCTCAAGGTGGATGAAGACGAAGCGATTGAACATGTGTTGATCAGCCGGGCGATCGAGAACAGCCAAAAAAAGGTGGAAGCCTACAACTTTGAGGTCAGGAAGCACCTTCTCGAATACGACGACGTGATGAACCGGCAACGGGAGATCATCTACAAACAAAGGCGGCGGATCATTGGCGAGGAAGGGGAAGAGGTCTTTTTGGACATGATCGAAGACACCTGTGACGCTCTGGTCCACGAATACTGCAACGAAAGACACGCCGACCAATGGAACCTGGACGGGCTTAAGGCCGAGCTGGCCAGCAATTTCAGCGCCCCGATCCGCTGGAGCACCGCCAGCGATTCCCCCAGCCAAGAGGAACTGTTTGAGGCGGTACAGGCGGAGGTTTTGGTCCGGCTCTCCGAGAAAAAACAAGAATTTGGCCCCTTTTACAGCGAAGTCCAGCGGCAACTGTTGCTCGAAATCACCGACACCCGCTGGAAAGACCACTTGCTCTCGATGGACCACCTCAAAGAGGGGATCGGGATGAGGGGCTATGCCCAAAAAAATCCCCTGACCGAATACAAACGGGAAGGGTTTGAACTCTTTGCGGACATGATGGAGCGGATCAACCGGGATGCGGTCAAGGCCCTCTTCCACATCGCCGTGGTCCATGAACCGCCCCCGGAGATCGAACGGGCTCCCCAGCCGATGCAGATGATCCACGAAAGTCCCTCGGCACCGGTCCATGCCCCCCGTGGCCCCATGCCCGAGCCGCCCAAACATGAACCGGCTCGAAAACAGGCGGTACCCGGACGTAACGACCTGTGTTACTGTGGCAGTGGAAAAAAATACAAAAACTGCCACATGAAACAAGACCACAGCCCCGTAGAATGACCTTCTCTGTTCTGGCTGGAAGGGTTCAAGCCCTGGCCATAGGGATCTTGTTTTTCTCGGTACCCTTTTCGATCGCCGGGGACGAACTGGCGGTGCTGCTGCTGTATTTGGCCGGGATTGGGGCCTTGGTCCAAGGGCAGGCCCATTGGCCCAAGACGGGGCTGAACCTTTGGCTTTTGGCGGTGGTCCTCTCGGCCTTGCTTGCCGCTCTCTTGGCCCCCCATCCGGGGGCCGGTTTTGCTTCCTTGCGCAACCTTTGGCGGTTTGCCCTGCCCTTTGCCTTGGCCTTGGCGCTGACCCCCAAACGGCTGAAGCTGGGCCTGACCCTGATGGCCGGAACCACAATCCTGGTGGGCTTTTATGCGGTCCTCCAACACCAAAACGGGATCGACCTTTTTCGCAGCGAGCAGCTCCAAGCGGAATACCTGATCCACCGGGGCAGCTGGCACGCAGTGGGAGCCTTTTCCCACCACCTGACCTTCGGGGGGGTGATGTTATTGGTGGCCGGGCTATTGGCCCCCTTGGGACTGGTCAAAGAACTCAGCCCCAAGCTCCGGGGGCTATTTGCCATGGCAGGCCTGTTTGCCCTTTACAGTGCTTATGCCTCTATGGGCCGCAGCATCTGGCTGGGTCTGCTGGCCTTGGCCTTTACCGCTTTGGCGCTGTTGCTCCGCCGTCGGGCCTGGATTTTGTTGGTCCCCGCCGCCCTGGTCTTTGTTTTTGCCCTTTGGGTCCAACAAAGCCCGGTTCTGCAACAGACCCTCTCCAAAACCCCCACCGGGCAGCGGTTTGTAGAAGGGCTGGACTCTTCGGAGAACATGGACCGGCTTTTGATGTGGCAGGCCGCCAAAACGGCGATTGTCGATCACCCTTGGGTTGGGTTGGGCCCAGGACAGGGGGAGAGCCTGCAACCCTACTACGATGAACTGGCCCTGGCCACCGGCCACAACTTTGAACACCCTGCCAAAACCGGGGTGCACAACATCTTCCTGCAAAATCTGGTGGACTTTGGGTTGCTGGGGACCGCCGCCTTTTTGGGCTGGTGGGGCTGGGTCTTTTTCTCGCTCTGGAAAGGGTGGCACCAAAACCCCCAACTCAATTTCTACCAAGCCTTGAGGCTCGGCTCCATGGCCGGATTGGTCGGCAGTTGGTCCGCCGGTTTTTTTGAGAACAACTTCCGGGACGGAGAGGTGCAGGTGGTGATCCTGATGGTCCACGGTCTGGCATTGTGGCTTTCCCTTTCCCCCCATTTGGGGACCCAGGGGCAATCCGAACCTTGCCCTTAGCCTCCCTGGAGCCTCCCGGGGACCTGCCTTTTTGTCCTCTTTTGGGGTTCTCTCCATCCCCGTGGCCAGAAGAAAGAAAAATGCCTCTTCCTCCGCTCCCAGCCTCACTTTAACCGGGTTGAGAAAAAGCCGAATTTTCGGTGACAAACGGCCTCCCCTGGGATAGGCTCGGGGATCGATTTGGCCCAATTCCAGCCAAACCCAAACGTGACCTTACTGAAGCCAGAGCCCATGACTACCCAGAACGCCGCCGTCACACCCGTCAACATCGAAGACTCCATGAGGAGTGCTTACCTCGAATACGCCATGAGCGTGATCGTAGGGCGGGCGCTGCCCGATGTCCGGGACGGACTCAAGCCGGTCCACCGGCGCATCCTGTTTGCCATGCACGACATGAATTTGGCCCACAACAGGCCTTACATGAAGTCGGCTCGGGTGGTGGGTGAAGTGATCGGTAAGTACCACCCCCACGGGGACACGGCGGTTTACGACGCTTCGGTGCGGATGGTGCAGACCTTCAGCATGAGAAACCCCTTGATCGACGGTCAGGGAAACTTTGGTTCGGTGGACGGCGACAGCCCCGCCGCCATGAGGTACACCGAAGTTCGGCTCCAGCGGATTGCCTCCGAATTCTTGGGGGATCTGGACAAAAACACCGTTGATTTTGTGGACAACTACGACGGCAGCCTCAAAGAGCCCTCGGTCCTGCCCACCAAAGTGCCCAACCTGCTGCTCAACGGTTCCACCGGGATCGCCGTGGGCATGGCCACCAACATCCCGCCTCACAACTTGAGCGAGTTGATCGATGGGCTTTTGTACTTCATCGACAACCGACTCACCTGTCAGGTGGAAGACCTGTTGCCGATCATCAAAGGCCCCGACTTCCCCACCGCCGGGCAGATCATGGGCCGAGAAGGAATCACTTCGGCCTACAAGACTGGCCGGGGCATCTTGCGGATCCGGGCCAAAGCGGACTTTGAGGAACTCAAGGGGGGCAGGCAATCGATCATCGTCACCGAACTGCCCTACCAGGTAAACAAGGCCCGGTTGATCGAAAAAATCGCCGAATTGGTCAAAGACAAAAAGCTGGAAGGGATCTCCGACCTGCGGGATGAATCGGACCGCAAAGGGATGCGGGTGGTCATTGAACTTAAGCGAGACGAGATCCCCGAGACGGTCCTGGCCAACCTGTTTAAACACACCGCCATGCAATCCACCTTTGGGGTGATTACCTTGGCGGTGGTGGACGGGCAACCGAAGATCCTGACCTTAGTCGAGGTGCTGCGCCACTTCTTGAGCCACCGGATCGACGTGGTGGTCCGGCGGACCCAGTTTGAGCTGAAAAAAGCCCTGGACCGGGCCCACATCTTAGAAGGCCTCAAAAAAGCCCAAGAAAACATCGACAAGGTGATCCAGCTGATCCGCCAAAGCCCCGATGCCAAGGAAGCCAAAGAAGGGCTGATCAGCCGCTTTGAGCTTTCCGACCTCCAGGCCCAGGCGATTTTGGACATGCGGCTGCAACGGCTGACCGCCATGGAAGTGGACAAGCTCAACCAGGAACTGGCCGAGCTGACCGAAAAGATCAAATGGTTCAAAGAAGTCCTGGCTGACGAAAACTTGGTGCTCGGGATCATCAAAGACGAGCTCCGAGAAATCAAGGAACTCTACCCCAGCGAGCGGCGCACCCAGATCAGCGAAAACTATGACGAGATCAGCCAAGAAGACCTGATCCCGGTTGAAGAAATGGTGGTGACCATGAGCCGAGGGGGCTACATCAAACGGCTGGCTTCGGACACCTACAAGATCCAACACCGGGGCGGCAAGGGCAAGATCGCCATGACCACCAAGGAAACCGATGACCTGGAACATCTGTTTGTCGCCTCCTCTCATGACACCTTGCTGATCTTCACCAGTCTGGGCAAGGTCTTCTGGAAAAAGGTCTATGAACTGCCCCAGGCCAGCAGGACCGCCAAGGGCCGGGCTTGGGTCAACATCCTGGCTTTGGCCGAAGACGAGCGGGTGGTCTTTTGCACCCCCATCCAAGAATACCGGGAAGACCAGTTTGTTTTGATGGTCACCGAAAAAGGGGTGGTCAAAAAGACCGAACTGACCGCCTACCAGCACAGCCGCACCAGCGGCACCAAGGCCATTGTGATCGACGAGGGGGACCTGCTCAAAACCGCAAGGCTCTGTACGGAAGACAATCTGGTTTTCATTGCCACCAAAAACGGCATGGCCGCAAAGTTCCCCAACAGCCAGATCCGTCCCCAAGGCCGGGTGACCCGTGGCTGCCGGGGGATCAACCTCAAGGAAAACGACGAGGTGATCGGCCTTGAAGCCCTCTCGGGCAACGAAACCATCTTGACCGTCACCGAAAAGGGCTACGGCAAAAAGACCGATGCCGACGAATACCGCTTGGGCAGCCGGGGCAACATGGGGGTCATGAACATCAAATCCAGCCCCAAGATTGGCCGGGTGGTGGCTTCGGTCGCCGTTGCCGAAGGGGACGAATTGTTGTTGATCACCCAACGGGGCAAGATCATCCGCCTGACCACCGACCAGATCCGGGAAACCACTAGGGTCACCATGGGGGTCCGGCTGATCAACCTCGAAGAAGGGGAGCGGGTGGTTTCGGTGGCCAAGATCGATGGGGAAAAAACCGAGGCGGTAGATGAGCCCTAGATTCCTGTGGCCCCTTTGGGGGCTGTTGGTTCTTACCTTTGGTTTGGCCGGGTGCCAAAACAACGGGGCCAAACGGATGTACGACCAAGCGATGCACCAGTGGGAAGAGGGACGTTACGAAGAGGCGGTCCAAAACCTCGTAGCCCTGACCACCGCCTACCCGGACGACAGCCTGGTGGACGACAGCGTCTTTTGGGTCGCCAACATCTACCAACATTACCTCAAAAACCCGGTCCAGGCGATCCGGTACTACCGGTCCTTGACCAAGGGATTCGAGAATTCCGAATATTATTACCCCAGCATGATCGGGCTTGCCGATGCCTACTCCAGCCAAGACAAGGAGAGCAAACGCAAGGCCATCCTGATCTACCACAAACTCCAGGAAAGCCCCTTGGGCAACGAAGAGTTTGAGAAGATCCAGCTCAAGCTGGCCGAGCTTTATTTTGAGTTCGAGCAATACGAACAGGCCCGGGTGGAGCTGAAAAAACTGATCCTCCATTCTCCCGGTTCACCGCTCGACCCCAAGGCTTACCACCTGATTGGCTATTCCTACTACCTGGAAGGGAGCTTGGATATGGCCGAGTTGGCGTTCAAGGAAACGGAGAAGAAATTTGGCTACTCCAAGACTTCCTTGTCCAGCGCCATGAGCCTCGCCGATCTATATGAGGACCAGGACAAGTTGTCCGAAGCCATTTCGGTTTACAGTTCCATTATGTCTCGTCTGGAAAACAAGGAGATCTTCTACCAACTCGCCGGGAGTCGGATCGCCAAACTCAAAACCCGGCTCAAGCAAACCAACAAGGGTTAAGTCACTCCATGGCAAGGATCATTGCGGTTTCCAACCAGAAGGGCGGGGTCGGCAAAACCACCACCTGCGTCAACCTTGCAGCCTCGCTGGCCCTGATGGGCAAGCGGGTTTTGTTGCTCGACTTTGACCCCCAAGGGAATTCAACCAGCGGTTTGGGACTGGTGCCCAAAGAATGCCGACAAAACATCTACCCAGCCTTGATCGGCAAGGAGCCGATCGAAGCCCAGGTCATCGCCACCCAGATCAAAAACCTCAAGTTGATCCCGGCCAATGTGGACCTCACCGGCGGGGAGATCGAACTGGTTGGGGCCTTGGCCAGAGAGATGCGGCTCAAGAAGGCGGTGGAACCTTTGCGGAGCCAGTTTGATTACATCTTTATCGACTGCCCCCCAACTTTGAGTCTGTTGACCGTCAACAGTCTGGTCGCCGCCGACCGGGTGCTGATTCCGCTGCAATGTGAATATTACGCCATGGAAGGGTTGAGCCAGCTTCTGGTGACCATCAATCTGGTCAAGGAAACCCTCAATCCCAAGCTGGAGATTGAAGGGGTTCTGCCCACCATGTACGATGTACGAAACAACATCAGCAAACAGGTGATCGACGAAGTGAAGGTGCACTTCAAAGATCAGGTCTTCAAAAGTGTAATCCCTAGGAATGTCAGGCTTTCCGAGGCCCCCAGCTTTGGCAAGCCGGTCTTTATGTATGACCGAGCCTCCAAGGGAGCGATTGCCTACTTGAACTTGGCCAAGGAGATCCTGGCCAAACACCGGGCCGAGGACTTGGGATGAGCAAGGAACGCAAAGCTTTGGGCCGTGGATTTTCGGCCCTCTTGGGCCCGGCTCAGGACATCTCCCCCCTGGAAGCCGCTTCGGTCAAACAGGTGGAAATTGAACTGATCGCCCTCAACCCTTGGCAACCCAGGACCCATTTTGACCTGGAAAAGTTGGAAGAGTTGGCCCAGTCGATCCGGGCCAAAGGGGTGATCCAGCCGGTCTTGGTCCGCAAACGGGCCGGAGCGCCGGGGGAATATGAACTGATCGCCGGAGAGCGGCGGCTGCGGGCCAGCAAGCTGGCTGGGTTCGACAAGATTCCAGCGGTAGTCAAGGAGTTCACCGACCAGGAGATCCTTGAGGTCGCTTTGATCGAAAACATCCAACGGGCCGACCTCAACCCCTTGGAGGAGTCCAAAGCCTACAAAAATCTGTTGGACCAACATGGCTACACCCAAGAGGACCTCGCCAAACGGGTGGGCAAAAGCCGGTCGGCCATTGCCAACCAACTGAGGCTGCTCAACCTGCCTGAGGAACTGCAAAAGGACCTGGAAGCAGGCCGACTGAGCCAGGGCCACGCCCGGAGCCTTTTGGCCGTTGAGGACCCCAAGGCCCAACGGGGTTTGGCCCAAGAGGTGATGGACAAAAGTTTGACCGTCCGGGAACTGGAACAAAGGGTCCAGAGCCACAAGGAAGGCCCCAAGACCAAAAGCAAACCGGCCAAATCCAAGCTGGACAAGGAGCTGGAGCAGAGTCGGCTGAAACTGGAAGACCGCCTCAAGACCCAGGTCAAGATTGAGCCCCAAGGGGCGGGGGGCCAAATCCAGCTGGTTTACGCCAACCTGGATGAATTCAACCGATTGTTTTCCCTATTGAACAAGGCGTAAGATGGGCAGCCAAAAAACCACCAGCTTTTTGTCCGATGGCCTGGAGTTGCAAGGCAACCTCAGTCTGGAAGGGGGGATTCGGATTGATGCCAAGATCGATGGCAACATCGAGAGCAAATCCACCATCTACGTCGGCCAATCGGCCTTGATCCAAGGGAACATCACCACCGAACATCTGGTTTCGGCCGGTAGCATCCAAGGGGAAGTGGTGGCCACCGGAGCGGTTCGGATCAAAACCCCCGGAGTGTTGCGGGGAACGGTCAAGGCTTCGGCCCTGGTGATCGACAAGGAAGTGTACTTTGACGGTGCCTGCCAGTTGAGCCACCCCAAGGCGATTGTTCTCCCACCGGCACAGGAGCAAAAAAAGCCCCGCAAGCCAATCCTAGAAAGGGACTGAGACCGCAACGTTGGGGGAAGATCGGGGAAGGAGCCCCAGGTTGGCCCGGTAGGGCCAAACCAAAGGCAAAAAAGGAACGGAGTCGAGCCGTCAATAAGCCGGGTTCTGTGCCTCCTTGCGGAGGTGGATACCATTTATCTGGGAGGCCGGTTACCCGACCCCTCGTGCGTCCTACCCGGCAGCAGGAACGGGCCGTTCCCATATGCTGCCCTATTTGGACTTGCTTCGGATGGGGTTTGCCTAGCCAGGGATGTCGCCACCCCTGCGGTGGGCTCTTACTTTAAGGAGACCAGCTCCCCCGCCATTTCACCCTTACCTGATCCCTTTTGGGGCCATCGGCGGTATAATTTCTGTGGCACTTTCCATAGGGTCACCCCCTCTGGCCGTTAGCCAGCATCCTGCCCTGCGAAGCCCGGACTTTCCTCTGGCGGAGTAAACCTCCAGCGGTACCCTTTCCGACTCGACTCTTGGAAGGCAGGCTAAACCCTTTTTCCCCTTTTGCCTACCCATGATTGCCCAAGTTGCCCTGGCCCTGCCTTTTTTACCGCCCTTTGACTACCAAGTCCCGCCGGAGCTGGAAGGACGGATGGAACTAGGCGGCAGGGTGCTGGTGCCTTTTGGGACCACCGAGCGGGTGGGGTATTTGGTGGGGTTCGGGGAAACCTCGGAGGTGTTGGGGCTCAAGTCGGTCTTGGCCGCCCTCGACCCCAAACCCCTGTTGAGTCCCTCCCAGCGGTCCTTTTTGGACTGGGTGGCGGACTACTACTGCGCCTCTGTGGCCGAAATTTACGAAACCGCCTTGCCCGGAGCGCTCAAACCCAAAATCAAACGGCCCTTGTCCGTCCTCCATTGGCCACAGACCCTCAGCCCAGCGGAGCGAACCTACCTGGAACAGGCCCAGGGCAAGGACCTGCTGGCTTTGGAGCACAAGGCCAAGTTTGAAACCTTTGGCCCCCTGGTGCGCCGGGGTCTGGAAGAGGGATTTCTCCAGACCAATTACCAAGTCAAGCCATTGGAATTCTTGAACCAGCCGACCTACCGGCTGCTCGGCACCCCCAAGCCGGGCCGCAAGGGCAGCAAGAGGGAACAGCTCTTGGGGCTCTTGGGCCAAAAGCCCTGGACCCCTTTGTCCGAGGTCAAGGCCTTGCTCCCCAGCCCCCAAGCCCTGTTGCGCCAATTGGTCGCAGCTGGGGAGTTGGAGACCCAAACCCAACCTTTGCTCGGCCCCACACTCAGCCCGACCCGCCCCTTTTTGGACCTGAGCCCCGAACAAACGGCAGCGACCCAGGTCTTGACCGAGGCCCTGGGGGCCTTTCGTTGTTTCCTGCTCAAAGGGGTGACCGGCTCGGGCAAGACCGAGGTTTACCTACATCTGGCCCGGAAAGTCTTGGAATCCAACCGGAAGGTCTTGATCCTGTTGCCTGAAATCTCCTTGACCCCCCAAGCGATCGAGCGCTTCCAGGGGCGGTTCGGCGAGGCGATTGCGGTGATGCACAGCCAAATGGCCGAAGGACAACGGGTCCAAGAATGGCTCAAAATCAAGGAAGGTCGAGCGTTGGTGGTGATCGGGGCCCGGTCGGCCATCTTTGCCCCCTTGGAAGGGATCGGCTTGATCGTGGTGGATGAGGAACACGACGGGTCCTACAAACAACAAGAAGCCCCCTTTTACCACGCCCGAGACTTGGCCATCAAACTGGGCCAGGACCAGGGGGCCTTGGTGATCCTGGGTTCGGCGACCCCTTCGGTGGAGTCCTTCCACCACGCCCAAACCGGCAAGTATGGGCTCTTGGAACTCAAGACCCGGGTCCGGGGCCAAGCGCCGCCCCTGCTCCAGGTGATCGACCTGAAAAACCAACCACGGGTCAAAGGAGTCTTTTACCTGAGCAGCCTGCTTTACGAACGGCTCAAAGAGAATCTGGCCCAAGGGCGGCAAGGGATCTTGTTCCTGAACCGCCGGGGTTACGCCTCCTGCCTTTCCTGCAAGGCCTGCGAGACTCCGGTGCTGTGCCCGCACTGCGATGTCACCATGACCTGGCACCAAGCAACCAGCCAGTTGCTTTGCCACCATTGTGGAGAAAAAAGTTTTTACCCCAGCCGGTGCAAGTCTTGTGGAGAAAAAAAGTTTTCCATCGAAGGGTTCGGCACCCAACGGGTGGAGCGGGATCTAAAGTTGTTGTTTCCCCAAGCCAGATTTTTGCGGCTCGACCGGGACAGCACCAGCGGCAAGGGGGCGTTGGAAGAATCTTTGGCGGCGATCGAGCAGGGCAAGGTGGACTTTGTGGTCGGCACCCAGATGATCGCCAAGGGCCACGACTTCCCCAACGTGGGTTTGGTGGCGATCCTGTACGCCGACTTGAGCCTCAACATCCCCGACATCCGCAGTTCGGAACGGAGCTTCCAGCTGTTTGCCCAGGTCTCAGGCCGGGCCGGGCGGGGGGCCGAGCACGCCGGGGAGGCTTGGCTGCAAACCTACAACCCCAGCCACTTTGCGGTGCAAGCGGCGATTCACCAGGACTATGAGGAGTTTTTTGCCATTGAAGCGGCCCGCCGCCAAGAGATGGGGATGCCGCCCTTCTCCCGGTTGATCCAAATTCGGACCAGCGACCGGGACCCCCAAAAAGCCCAAGCCGCCGCCGAGGCCTTGGGGGCGGTGGTTCGGGACTACCAGGAAAGTTTGGGATTTGAACTGTTGGACCTGCAGGAAGCCCCGATTGCCAAGATCAACAACCGGTTTTATTGGCACCTGCTCTTTCGGACCCAAAAACCCAAGGCGCTCAAACGGTTTTTGGTGGAACTTTTGGGCAATAGGAAAACCTACGGGTTGAAGGGGTCCAGCCGTCTGAGCCTGGACGTGGACCCCACCCTTTTTCTTTAACGGATCTCACCGGTTTTCATGTCGATCCGTATCGTCTTTCCCAGCTGGCTCGGCACATCGTAGGTCAAGATGGTGGAGCCTGCGGCTACATCGATCGATTCCTCTCCGTCCATCACCGCAAAGATCTGGACCTGTCCTTCCCGGTAGTCTGCAACCTGGAAGGGGTTCACCGTCGCCGTGACCCGGGCATACCCCCGGTTGTTCAGCGCAATTTCCTTGGGGAACACGATCTTGTCGATCTCCACGGTCATGTAAAGCTTACCGGTGAAGTCTTTGTTCCGATTGGTGCTGGCATCAACCACCTGGAGGGTAAAGTCGATCTCGGTGGTCCGTCCGGCTTGGGGAACCTCAAACTTGGTTTTGTCCGGCTTGAGTTCGATCCGCAGCGGTTGGGGCGAAACCTTGTCGGCAATTGGCCCTTTGCGTTCGATCCCCAGGATCCGGTTGCCGGGGTTGAGGTCATAGGTGCCTTCTTCGTTTTCAATGGAGATCAGCCCCGAGGAAAGCCCCAGGTCCAATTTTTCGGCCCCTTGCTTGAAGGCCACGTTGGTCCCCTTGATCCCGATGGTGGCGGTGGGGGTACTGATCTTGGTGTTTTGGTTGCCCTTGATGAACTTGCCCCAGAAAGACCCCACCTTGAGTTTGAAGTGGTTAAAAAACTGCCGGGTCCCGGTGTTGACCTCTTCGGACTTTTCGATCAAAAACCGGGTGTCCTGGAACAGACGAATCTCCGAGCCATCCCGAAAGATGATCGAGGCCCGAGATTCGGTGCCGGTGATCACCACGTCCTGGTCGTTCAAGATCAGTCCGGTCCGGCCGGGGATCTTCCGGGTTTCCCGGATCACTTGGACGGTACCGCTGACCTCTCCAAAACTGGCTACGGCATCGATTGCTTCCGCCTGCAAAGGCAGAAACAAAAACCAAACCGCCAAAAGGGAGAAAAACCAAACTTTAGTGGGCTTCATGGGGCTCTTGCGAAATGGTTGCGTTTACTAAAGCCAACCCCTTGGGAAAGAGGTTTGGCCTTCTCCAAGACGGGCTTTTGGACGATGTTGTTCCCTTCCCTTAAAAAGGGGATTCTAAGGTCCTAGGCTGCAATCCCTATACAATTTTTTGAAGTCACCTGCATTATGCGGTAAAATGCCCCTTGTTTGCCAAGGAAAACTGCAGGGGTACCCTCAATTGGCTTGGATTTCCTTTATTTTGTAGGCCCTGCCGGTAGGGGTGATCTCGATCTGGAGCAGGAAGTTGCATTGGGGCACCACTCCCTTAAATTTCCCGGCCCATTCGACCAAACTGATCCGGCCCGGGTCGTCCAAGGACTCGAACAGGCCGGTTTCCTCCAGCTCTTGTGGGTCTTCCAGCCGGTACAAGTCAAAATGGTCGATCTCAAACTCAGAACCGACATATCTGTTGCAAAGTGCAAAACTGGGGCTGGTCACCTGGAGACCCAATCCCGGCTCCATCGCTTCCAATAAGGCCCTGACAAAATAAGTTTTCCCGGCTCCTAAATCTCCGTCAAGGGCCAATTTAAGCCCCTTCAGCCCCTTCCCTAGCCCCAAGAGATAAGCCAAGGTTTGGGTAAAGCCAACATCCATAGGTCCCTAGAGGTAAGAAAAAAAAAGAAAAAAATCTCTCTTAACACATCGGCCTTCTTCCTATACCATCAGCTTCCTGTTTGTCTAATCCGGGCTCCTTTGAACGATGCTGAACCAAGAACAAATCTCTCACTCCTTTTCCCAATTCATCGGCCTGCTCAAGGTGGAAATGGAGACCGAGGAAATCGAAGCCTGGGTGGACCACCTGGAGCTGCTCTCCGCCGCCCCGGACCGGATCTCTTTGGGTGGACTGAACTCCTTTTTTTGTAACTACATCAAGAGCCACCACCAAAAGGCCCTGCACAAAATGGCCCGAGAGGCCTTCGAGCCCTTGGGTATGGTGGAGGACTTCCAACTTTTGATTGAGCCGGCCAACAAGGTTTACGGCTTTCGGCCTGAAGAACCGACGGTCCAAAGTGTGGTCAGCGATGGCCTCAACCCCAACTACACCTTCCGCAACTTCGTTAACGGCTCCAACAGCGACATCGCTTATGCCGCCGGCATGGCGGTGGGGGAAAATTTGGCGGAAAACAAATACAACCCCTTGTTTTTGTGTGGCGACGTTGGGTTGGGCAAAACCCATCTGCTCCAAGCCATCGGCTTGGCGGCCAAGGAAAAGGACCGGTCCATCAAGGTTCGTTGGGCGAGCAGCAAAGAATATATCAATGAGGTGATCGAAGGGATTCGGTTCCAAAAGATTGCCGGGGTAAGGGAAAAATACCGGACCGTTGACCTTCTCTTGATCGACGACATCCAGTTTTTGGAAAACAAGGACAGCACCCAAGAAGAGTTTTTCCAGCTTTTTAACGAATTGATCCAGGCGGGCAAACAGATTGTCTTAACCTCCGACCGTTATCCCCGGGAAATCAAAAATCTAGAAGAACGGCTGATCAACCGTTTTAATTCAGGCATGGTCGCCAAGATCCACCCGCCGGATTTTGAGACCCGAGTAGCGATCATCCGGGCGAAAACCGCCAAACGGGAATTTGATCTTTCCGAAGAGATCGTCAACTATCTGGCCGGGGCCATCAAATCCAATGTTAGGGACATTGAGGGCATCTTAACCCATATTGAAGCCAGCCGCACTCTTTTGGGACAGGAGATCAACATTGATGCGGTCAAACGGGTTTTGAGGGAGGTGATGAACCTGGAAACCAACCCCAAGAACGTGGACAACATCATCAAGAGGGTTGCCCAACGGTTTGAGGTGAAGGTTGGGGACATCAAGTCGGACAAACGGACCCAAGAGATTTCCAAGCCCAGGCAGATTGCCATGTATCTGGTTCGTGAAGCGACCGACCTTTCTTTTCCGGCCATTGCCGAACATTTTGGGGGGAAGAACCACACCACCGTGATCCAGGCCTACAAAAAAACCAAGGAATGGCTCGAAAAGGACCCGGAGATCAGGCAAACCGTATTGGCCATTTTAAGAGAGATCAACGCCTGAGGTTTTTGTGCAAAACCTGCTTCGGTTTAAAAACCAAGTTTTGTGCACAAGCAAGCATTTGGGAACCACAGTTTAAAAGGTATTACTTTTCAATGGGTTGAAAAGTAATCACAGACCACCGTCAGCCTACTGTTACTATGAAAATAAGGGTAGAAAAACAAGTTCTCCAAGAAGCCTTGTCTTTGATCCAAGCGATTGCCAACAAGGCGACCAGTGAAGCCTATATCGCCAGCGTCCTGATCAAAACCAAACAAGGTGGGATCCTGCTTCGGGCCACCAACTATGAGGTTACCTTTGAAGGAGGTTTCCCTGCCGAGGTGTTAGAGGAAGGGGAAATCTGTTTGAACAGCGCAAAACTGTTTAACTTGGTTCGGAACTTTCAGGGGATGGAGATTGAATTTCATTCCACCGGCCAAAACTGGGTCTTTTTGTCTTGTGGAAATTCCAAGGTAAGACTGCCCGGATTGGACCCGGAAACCTACCCGCCTATTGAATTCAAGGAACTGGCTAATAATTTTGCCTTTTCCGGCTCCTTGCTCAAAGCGGCGATTGACCGAACCTTGTTTGCCATTGGGGAAAACGAAAGTCGGAAAAACCTGATGGGGTTGAACCTTGAAATTTTGGGCAACCAACGTCTCCGCTGGATGGGTGCCGATGCCTTTAGGATCAGTCAATTGATCACCGAACCGGACCAGCCGGTTTCTGCCAAAGGCAATGTCATCATCCCCAAAAAGAGCCTGTTGGAGATCAAACGTATCATTGATTTTTCGACTGGAGACTTCCAAATCTCCTTTGATGAAAATGTATTCCAGCTTTTTTCGGCCCAAATCAAGTTTAAAACCAGGCTGATCGAAGCAGACTACCCCAACCTGGACAGCCTACTTTCCCAAGAAGCCCCGATCAAGCTGTCCTTACCAAAAGAAGAGCTGCTCCATGCGGTCAGGATTCTTAATACCCTAACCGATGACGACCACAACGCCGTGATGAAGCTGACCTTGACCGAAGGGGAAGCGTTGGTGGAATCCCAAAAGCTGGAGTATGGGGAAGCGAACGACCGGATCCCCTGTGAATACCATGGGGAAACCCTTTCCATTGGCCTGAACATCCAGTTTTTCTTGGATGCCCTGCATGCCTTTGACAGTGCAGCAGACAAGATGGTGACTCTGCACATCACCGGCCCGGTTGCCCCCATGGCCTTGACCACCGAAAGTTGGGGAAATTACAAAACCATCTTGATGCCTGTAAAGATCAAATGGTGATTCGCTCCCTGGGGTTGGCGGACTTCCGCAACTACCCCAGGTTGGAGTTGGAGTTGGGTGAAGGGGTGCATTTTTTTTATGGCTCCAACGGGCAAGGAAAAACCAATCTGCTCGAAGCCCTGTACCTCTTGACCCACCTTCGCAGTTACCGAACCCAAAGGCTCAGGCCCTTGATTCGGGAAGAATCGGTGGCCGCCAAGATCAAAGGCAAGGTGTTCACCCGCGGGGTGGACCACAAGGTGGAACTGGAACTGTTTGGCCAAGCCAAGCGGGTGCTTTTGGACCAAAAGCCCTTAAGCCTCAGTTCCGAATACATCCAACGATTTTTCTCCATTCTCTTTGCCCCCGACCAACTTTCTCATTTCAAGGAAACCCCAGCAGAGCGGCGGTCTTTTTTCGACCGGGCCTTGTGCCTGCTGGAGCCGGGATACTTTGGCAGGCTCAAGGAGTATGAACGGATCAAGGCCCAAAAAAACCAGCTGCTCCGGGACAAAAAGTTCAAGGAATTGGGGCTTTGGAACGAATTTATGGCCCAAGCCATTCCCCCTTTGGTTGAGGCCCGTCAGGCCTTGACCGGGGAGATCAACCAAAGGCTGGAAGGTTATTTCCAGGCCTTTTCCAAAGCCAAAGGACCGCTTCATTTGGGGTACAAACCGGACCTCGATTTTTTGGACCCCCAAGAGGTCTCCAAAGAGCTCCAGGAAAAACGACCCCAAGAGGAGACCCAGGGCTTCTGCGGGACCGGTCCACATAAGGACAATTACCTGATGACAATGGGTCCAAAGAGGGATAGATTCAACTTCTCCCAAGGAGAGTACCGGACCGCCTTTTTGGCCTTGTTGTTCAGTCTCAACCAAATCTTTGCCGAACGTCTGGACTACCGGCCCCTACTTCTCTTGGACGACCTCTTTTCCGAATTGGACCCTGAGGTTTCAAGGTCCCTGGTCAAAGAGATAGAAGGATTAAAAAATCAAGTGTTTATAACGACTACGGAAGTACCCCACAGCTTCGCCGACCGGGGGATTCGTTACCGAGTCAACCAAGGGCTGGTGACCTTCGCCGGCAACTGAAGACCAATCCATTCCCAAACCAAAAGCCATGACCGAAGAGACAAAAAGAGACTACCAAGCCAACGACATCGAACAGTTAGAAGGCCTTGAGGCGGTTCGTTTGCGGCCAGGGATGTACATTGGAGGGGTGGACTTCTCGGCGCTCCACCATTTGGTCTTCGAGATCGTGGACAACAGCATCGATGAGGCGATGGGCGGCCATGCCGATACCATCGATGTGCACATCCTGATCGACAATAGCATTCGGGTCAAAGACAACGGCCGGGGCATCCCGGTGGGCATCCACGAAAAGTCGGGCCTGCCTGCGGCCACCTTGGTGATGACCAGCCTGCACGCCGGGGGGAAATTTAACACCGACAACTACAAGTTTTCCGGAGGCCTCAACGGGGTAGGGGCTTCGGTGGTCAACGCCCTGTCCGACCGGTTGGAAATGACCATCTGTCGGGACCAAAAGATGTACCGGCAGTTTTTCTCCAAAGGGGCAGCTACCACTCCCTTGGAAGTGATCGGCACCGCCGAGGGGACTGGAACCGAGACCATCTTTCACCCGGACGTGACCATCTTTGACGAGGTGAAGTTCAACTTTGACACCTTAGCCAACCGTCTGCGGGAATTGGCTTTTTTAAACCCAGGGTTGACCATCAATCTGGTGGACGAACGGGAAGACAAAAAACACAACTTCCATTTTGAAGGGGGGATCCGAACCTTCATTGCAGAACTCAACAAATCCAAGCAGGTGATCCTGCCCGAACCGATCCACGTCAAAGGGATCGCCGAAGGGGTAGAGGTGGAGATCTGCTTCCAGTACAACACCGGCTACAACTGTCACATCCTGACCTTCGTGAACAACATCAACACCATCGAAGGGGGAACCCACGAAACCGGGTTTCGGATGGCCCTGCTCCGGGGGGTGAACACCTATGGGATGGACAACAAGATCCTCAAGGTGGCCGAAGACAAGGTGACCGCCGAGGACATCAAAGAAGGCCTGACGGCCATTGTTTCGGTCAAGATCGCCGGGCCCCAGTTTGAATCCCAAAAGAAGATCAAGCTGACCAACGCCAATGTCCGGGGGATCGTGGACAAGATCCTTTACGATGCCTTTGCTACTTATCTGGAAGAAAACCCGGCCTTGGCCAAAAAGATCGTGGAAAAGTCGATTGATGCCTTGCGGGCCAGAGTGGCCGCCAAAAAGGCTAGGGAACTGACCCGGAGAAAATCTGCCTTGGAAATCAGCAGTCTGCCTGGAAAATTGGCGGACTGCCAAGAAAAAGATCCGGCCCAGGCCGAGATCTATCTGGTCGAGGGTGATTCGGCCGGCGGTAGCGCCAAACAAGGCCGGGAACGGCAGTTCCAGGCCATCTTGCCCTTGAAGGGAAAGATCCTCAACGTGGAAAAGGCAAGGTTCGACAAGATGCTGTCCTCCGAAGAGATTCGGGTGCTGATCACCGCCTTGGGCTGCGGGATCGGCAAGGAAGACTTTAACATCGAAAAACTCCGGTACCACAAGATCATCATCATGACCGATGCGGACGTGGACGGCAGCCACATCCTGACTTTGATCCTGACCTTCTTCTTCCGCCAGATGGTGGACGTGATCGAACGGGGCTTTTTGTACATCGCCCAGCCACCGCTGTACAAGGTCAAAAAAGGGAAGTATGAGGCTTACCTGCAAAACGAAGCGGACCTGATCCGCCAGCTGTTCGACTTTTCCCTGAAGAAATTTAAATTGGTTGGCGGGGAGATCGAGCGGTTTGCCAAACGGGTCCAGGAACTGAACCAACAACGGGAACACTTGACCCACAATTCCAAGCTCAAGGTCTTTTTGGAAGTCCTTTTCCACCACCAGATTCGTCTGGAAAGCCTAGAGTTGGAGTACTTCTACAAGCTGCTTTCGGAAATCGCCAAACTGCCCACTGACAGCCCGATGATGGTCAACTGGGTCCCCGACCGTGGGGAACTGGACCTGATCTACCAAGACAAACGGTATCCGATCGGCCAAGAGGAGCTCAACGAGCTGGACCTAGCCAGCTACAACAAGGTACTGGAACGATTTGGGGAATTTGAGCCGAACCGGCAGGACGGTTTTTTTGTGATCGAAGAGTTGGAAGGGGGGAAGCAGCACAAGTTCCAACATTCCATCGAAGCGGTCGCCTTTTTGATCGAAGACGGAAAAAAAGGGGTGTACATCCAAAGGTACAAAGGGTTGGGCGAAATGAACCCCGAACAACTCTGGGAAACCACCATGGACCCCAAAGCCCGCAAGTTCCTCCAGGTCAGCATTGAAGATGCCATTGAAGCAGAAGAGGTGTTCAGCACCCTGATGGGCGACGCTGTAGATGTTCGCCGAGAGTTCATCGAGACCAATGCCTTGAAGGTCAGGAACCTGGACATTTAAGGCCAAAGGGGCCTTTGGATCGGCGGCAACCTTGTTTCTGCAAACCGCCGCCTTTTCTCTGGCCCTTGCATGGTGTCACCGTCCCCGGGGTACCTTGGGTCAAACGGAGCTTTCCCCCCTAAGGCCCCAGTGAAAAATTCTCTCTGGTCCCCCGCCCCGCCAAAGATTCCCCCTGTTATTTGGGCGCTTGGCTTTGTCAGCCTGTTGATGGACGTTTCTTCGGAGATGATTCACAGCCTTTTGCCGGTCTTTCTGGTAACCGGTTTGGGGGCCAGTGCCTTGACGGTGGGGGTGATCGACGGGGCGGCGGAAGCGTTGGCCCTGGGGGTAAAGGTTTTTTCCGGTCTCTTGAGTGACCTTTGGGGGAAACGTAAACCTTTGGCCTTGTGGGGTTACGGGTTGGGGGCGATTTCCAAACCTTTGTTTGCCTTGGCTTCGACCAGCAGTTGGGTGCTGACGGCCCGGCTGGTTGACCGGTTGGGCAAAGGCATCCGCGGGGCCCCTCGGGACGCAATGGTCGCCGACCTTGCCCCGGCAGCGGTGCGAGGGGCGGCCTACGGCCTGAGGCAGGCGCTGGATACGGTGGGGGCCTTCTTGGGGCCGGTCTTGGCTCTGGGGCTGATGGTGCTTTGGGACAACGATTTTAGGGCGATATTTGGGGTGGCGATTGTCCCCGGCCTAGGTGCGGTCTTGTTGTTGTTTTTTTGCGTCCGGGAGCCGGAGCGCCCCAAGGTTGCCCATCGGCCCAACCCCCTGGCCGGTGCCCAGCTCAAACAACTCTCTCGACCCTATTGGTGGGTGGTTGGGATTGGGGTTCTTTTTACTTTGGCGAGGTTTTCCGAAGCCTTTTTGGTCCTGCGGGCGGTTCAAGGTGGGCTGCGGATCACCTTTGCCCCGTTGGTGATGATTGGGATGAACTTGGCTTTTGCCTTGACCGCCTATCCTTTTGGCAAGCTGGCGGACCGGTATTCTTCCACCCTGCTTTTGGCGGCGGGCCTCTTTGCCTTGGTGGCCGCCGACTTGGGCTTGGCTTACGGGGACGTTTGGATCTGGCTGGGCATCCTCTTTTGGGGGCTACATTTGGCGCTGACCCAAGGACTGTTGGCCAAACTGGTGGCGGATGCCGCACCCGAAGACCTGCGAGGCACTGCTTTCGGGTTCTTTAATTTGTTGAGCGGGATGGCGATGTTGGCGGCCAGTGTTTGCGCCGGTTGGCTTTGGGACCGGTTTGGGGCCGAACAGACCTTTTTGGCTGGAGCGGGTTTTTGCCTTTTGGCCTTGGCTGCGCTGTTTGCCCGCGGCTACTGGGGGCAGGAACAAAGGCCGATTCAGGAATCTTACCCCTCAACCCCTTGACCTTTTCTTCCAGGGGCCGGGAGAAAAGAGGCCGGTTTTTGAAGCTTTCCCAACCGGGGGCCGGTTACTCGATGACGCTGGGGACCTTAAAAAATCCGTTTTCCGTGTGGGCAGAAAAGTCTTCGGGCCTAATCCCGCTGGGCCGGGCCACATCTTCCCGGAACGGGGCTAGGTGGGTCTCGTCTCTTTGGTCCCCTTCCTGGTCCAAGGCCAATTCGGAGATCAGGCTTACATAGCCCAAGACCTTTTTGAACCGCTCCCCTACCACTACTTCCTCTTCGGCGGTCAGTTTGAGCCGGGCCAGCTTGGCCACTTTTTGCACATCAATTTCTGGGTTCATGGTTCTGGTGGAAAGAGTTTGCCTTCAAGGTCCAACTTGACCCCGGTTTGGGCTTGGACTTCACTTTGGACCGTCTCGATCAATTCGATCAACCCCTTTGCCTCTCCTTGGCCCAGGTTTTCCATAAAATTGGCATGGACCGGGCTGATCCGAAAACTGCCGATCTGCCTGCCCCGGAGCCCCGCTTGGTCGATCAGCTTCCAGGCGCTGGTTCCAGGCGGGTTTTTAAAAATCGAACCAAAAGTCTTGATCCCCGTCGGTTGGGTCAACCGGCGTTTTTTTAGGTATTCCAACTCCAACTGCCGGATGACCTCCGGTTCCTTGGGGGTCAGGGCCAACCGGGCGGACAGCAGGATCTCGCCGGTTTTCTGCAACCTGGAACTTCGGTACCCAAAGGCTAGGTCCTCTGGGGAGAGGTCCACAAACCCTTTGGCCGGGTCAAAGGCCCGGCCTCCGGCAAACATCCCGGCGATGTCTTGTCCATAGGCTCCGGCGTTCATGGCCACCGCTCCGCCCAGACTGCCGGGCACGGTGACCAGCCATTCGGCTCCACCCAAACCGCACTGACGGGCAAACCTAGCCACCTTGGCATCCACTGTCCCGGCTCCGGCTTGCAGCTCCCGTTGGTTTTGGGACAACCGGCCAAATTCCCCGGTCAGCTGGACCAGCACCCCAGGGAAGTCTTGGTCCCGACAGACCAGGTTGCTGCCCTTGCCCACCAAAAACCAAGGCAGGTCTAGGGGCAGGAGGGCGGCAAACAAATACTCCAGTTCCCCTTCGTTGCTGGGCTGGACAAACAACCCCGCCTTGGCCCCGGCCTTGAGGCTGGTCAGGGGGGCCAGCGGCTGGTCTAGCACCGGCGGCACCAAAAAGGGCTTGGCGCACAGCCGCTCCAAGAGAAGCCGACAGGGGGACATCAGAAAACCTGATCCCGTAAAATGTCTTCCGGCTTTTGGGCCCTACGGATCAGCCGGGGTTCTCCATCGGTTTGGATCAATACCTCAGCAGGCCGGGGCATGCTGTTGTAGTTGCTAGCCATGGAAAAACCGTAAGCACCGGTGTCCCGGACCAGGAGCAGATCCCCTTCCTGAGTTTCGGGCAAGAGCCTATCCTTGCCCAGGTAGTCGCCTGATTCACAAACATTACCCACCACCTGGACCGGAGTTGCCCCAGGCTCCTCCTTGGAGCAGTGGAGGATCTCATGGTAGGAACCGTACATCTCCGGGCGGATCAGGAAGTTAAACCCCAGGTCGGTGCCCAAGAACTTGATCCCTTGGTTGACCTTGACCGACTGGACCCGGGCCAAACAAAACCCGGACTCGGCCACCAAAAACCGGCCCGGCTCCAGGGCAAATTCGGTTTTCCGTTGGGTCAAAGTTTCAAAAGCACTCAACCGTTCCAATAGGGCCTTAGCAAAGGATTCAAGAGGAAAGGGCTCGGTCGTGGTCCGGTCATAAGGAATGCCCAACCCGCCGCCAAAATCCAGGTATTCCAACTCCCGGTAGGGAGCCGCTTGGGCCAAAAGCCAGTCCACCGCCTCCAACCAAGGTTGAGGGTCCAAAAACAGGGAGCCAATGTGCACCATCAACCCGGTCACCTTGCCGCCCAGGGCCTTGGCCTGCTCCATCGCTTGGGGCAAAAGGTCGGGATCGATGCCGAACTTGACCTTGCCGGCGGTGACCACCTTTTCGTGGTGCCCCGCCCCTTTGCCCGGATTGAGCCGCAAGACCACCTTGGCCCCCGGCTTGGCCTTACACCAGCGGGTCATTTGGCTCAAACTGTCGGCAATGACCCGCTCCACCCCTTGGGCGGCCAGCCAGTCAAAGGTAGTCTGGGGGACATTGTTGCTGACGAACAGCAGTTCTTTGGGTTGGTAACCTGCTTCGAGCTCTTGGATCACTTCCCCCGGACTCATTGCGTCCACCAACAGTCCCTCGGCCTTGATCACCTTGAGCAGGCTGACGTTGCTGTTGGCCTTGGCGGAGTAATAGAGGTTAATCCCCGGAAGGGCATCTTTCAAGGATCGGCACCGGTTCCGCAAGGTCTGTTCGTCATACAGGTAAAGCGGGGTGCCAAACCTCCCGGCCAATTCTTCGGGGCTCAGCTTGCCCAACTGGATTGTTCCCCTTTGCCGGGGCAAGGTCTTCATTTGAGTTGCCCTTTGAGTTTTTCTTTCAGGTCCCCATTGTACCGGGGGCCGATCTGGCCGACTACGGCGGCGGCGGAATGGCTGGCCAGACGACCGGCGGCGGCGATTTCGTACCCTTGGGTCAGACCAAAGAGGTAACCGGCGGCAAAGGAGTCCCCCGCACCGGTGGTGTCCAGAGCCTCGACTGTGACCGCATCCACATGGTACAAGGTCCCGTCCAGCATGATCTTGGAACCTTTTTTCCCCAAGGTCAGGACCACATGGGGGACCCACTGTTGCAGGACCCCGATCATCTTGTCCGGGTCGGTCTGGTCGGTCATGGTCGAAGCCTCGGCTTCGTTGCAAAAGACCAGATCCACATAGTCCTGCAACAGCTTCACAAAGGCTTCCTTGTGCCGGGAGACCACAAAGGAGTCCGAAAGGGACAAGGCAATTTGGATCCCATGTTTTTTTGCATGGTCCAAGGCGTGCAACACTGCTTCTTGTTGTTTGGGGGTGTCCCACAGGTAGCCTTCCACGTACAGATACTTGGACAGCTGGATGGCCTCCAGGTTGACCGCCTCTTTGGTCAGCTCTTGGCACTGGCCCAGGTGAGTGTTCATGGTCCGTTCGGCATCGGGAGCGACCAGGATGATGGTACTGCCGGTCATACCGGGGGTTTGGTTGGTAAAGGAGGTAACCCCAGCCTTGGTCAATTGGGTTTCGTATTCCTTGGCAAACTCATCGCTGCCCAGGTTCCCGCAGAAGGCCGAGCGGCCCCCCAGCTGGGCGATCATCACCATCGAGTTGGCACAAGAGCCGCCCAAAGCGACCAACGGGGTCTTTTGGCTGGTTTTGTCCAGGATTTCTTGTTGCCGGTCCAGGTCCACCAGGTTCATGGTCCCTTTGGCGAGGCCCAATTCGTTGTGCATCTCGTCGTCCACATGGACGATCACGTCCACCAGGGGGTTGCCTAAGCCATATACGTCATATTTCATCGGGTTCCTTGGAGCGGTCGGTCGGGTTAAGGGTTGGGTTCGTCATCGTCTTCTGTGGGGGCGCTGGGGAACAGCGGGACATTGGGTTTCCCCTCCGCCCTGAGTTTGCCCCAGGCGGCATCCAGGCGTTTTTTTTGCTCTGCCATCATGGCTTCCAAGGCTTCTGTGGCCTCGTCCGGGTCGGTGTATTGGGGCTCGTCCATGGTTCCTTTGGGGCAAGAAGTCAGGGCTTGGATCCGGGCCAAGACCAGCGCAAGGTTTTGGTTCATCGCCCCCTCTACTTTACATCGCCAGTCTTCCGTCTGGGCCTCGTCCAGGTTGGGGGGGACAAAGATCGGGGCCCCGAAGGACATCACTTTGGTGGCAAAAGGTTTGGGCAAACGGTGTTGGTCCCAGCTTTTGTGGAAGACCCACTGCCGGGTGGATTCCATATGAAACGGCACCAGCGGCACCCCGGACTTGGAGGCCAAGGTAATCGCTCCGGCTTGTAGTACCAGGGCTGGGCCTCTAGGGCCGTCGGGGGTGATGGCCGCCAGTTTCCCGGAACGGACCCAACGGATCATCTCCAAAAGCGCCCGGGCTCCCCCTTTGGAGCTGGAACCTCGGATGGTTTTGTTGCCCAAGGCCTCAATGGTGCGGGTGGCCATTTCTCCGTCTTCCGAAGCGCTGACCAACCCGGCCAGTCCTTGTCCCCGTAAGGCCCAGGCGGTTTGGGTGACATTTCGATGCCAAAAACAATAGATCCAGTTCTGCCCTTGGCTGCGAAGTGCGGCCAAGTGTTCTTCCCCCAACCAGAGGCTACGACCGGTGAGGCCGATCAGTCGCAAGGCCCAAGCCAGAAGCTTGGGGCCGAGCCAACGCTGGATTGCCCCTTTGGGTCCCGCCATCTCAGTTGTTCTTGTGTAACGCTAGGTTCAGTTCGATCACCGTTTTGTTGGTCAAACATTCCAACGCCCCGGTCAGGGAGTTGCGCCTAAAAAGCAGGTCGCTTTTCCCGGACAAGTCCCGAGCCTTCACTTGGCCTTGGAGATTGCCTTGGCCGTCCAAGAGGTTGACCTTGGAACCGGCGGTCAGGTAAAGCCCCGCTTCAAGGGTGCAGCGGTCGCCCAAGGGAATGCCAACCCCGGCATTGGCCCCGATCAGGCATTTTTCCCCCACCGAGATAACCACCGAATTCCCGCCCGACAAGGTGCCCATGGTCGAACAACCGCCGCCCAGGTCCGAGCCGTTGCCCACCACCACCCCGGCGGAGATTCGCCCTTCGACCATCGATTGGCCCAGGGTTCCGGCGTTGAAGTTGACAAATCCTTCGTGCATCACCGTGGTCCCTTCCCCCAGGTAGGCACCCAGGCGCACCCGAGACGCATCGGCGATCCTGACCCCTTTGGGGACCACATAGTCGGCCATGGGCGGAAACTTGTCCACCGACCGGACCACCAAAACCTCCCCTTTGAGCCGGGCGGTGAGTCTGGCTTGGTCCAGCTCGGTAAGCTCCACCGGCCCTTGGTTGGTCCAAGCGAGGTTGACCAGCTTGCCGAAGATTCCGCTCAGGTTGATCTGGTGCGGCTTGACCGCCCGAGAGGAGAGCAGGTGCAGGTTCAGGTAGATTTGGGGCACGTCCAGAGGCTCCTGGTCATGCCAGACCAAGGTCAAGGCTCTGGCTTCGACCCCGGTGCCCTGGACCCGTTGGGCCAGTTCACAAAACTCGGCGGCCCCCTCAAAGGGGCGCAGGACCTCCTTGAGGTTGGCCAGCTTGGTTTCGTCCAGGCTCAAGGTTTGGTTTTTGCCCGTCTCGCCCAGCAGGGGAGCCAAGGCTTGCAGCACCTCTTGGGGAGGGGCGGTCCACAGTTGGGGGTAAAACACCTCCAGCCAAGCTCCGGCCCGGTTTTTGGTGCCCAGGCCCAGGCCCAAGCTGGGAATCGATTGGAATTGGGTCATTCGGTGGATGGGGAAAGGGTCCCTAAAAAGTCTCGGATTGATCTGTCATTCTAGCCGATCCCCTCCCCTCCTGGCAAGTCCATTGAACCCTTGGCAGCACAAATGAGCCGTGGTAACTTGGGCCAAAACGCCTCCTTTTGAACAGGAAAAGTGCCATGTCCGAAAACTGTCTGTTTTGCAAAATCGCCTCCAAAGCCATTGCGGCCAAGGTGGTGGCCGAAGACGATGGAAATTTGGCTTTTTGGGACCTCAACCCCCAAGCGCCGACTCATGTCTTGGTGATCCCCAAAGGCCACCTGGGCCGGATCGGAGAAGCCCAGCCCCAAGACCAGGAAAGGTTGGGCCGACTGATGTTGTTTGCCGCCCAGGTGGCGGAACAGTTGGGGCTCAAGGATTACCGGCTGGTGATCAACAACGGGGCCGGAGCTGGGCAGACCGTTTTTCACCTGCACCTGCACCTTTTGGCAGGTCGAGAATTTTCTTGGCCTCCCGGCTGACGAAAGTGGATTGACAGACCCAAGTCGGTAGGTCTAAAAGGAAAAGTTCTGGCGCCGGGGTGGTGAAACTGGTAGACGCGCGGGACTCAAAATCCCGTGGCAGCGATGCCGTGTCGGTTCGATTCCGACCCTCGGTACCAGGCCCAGATAAAACGCCGGAGGCAGCGCCTCCGTGCGGAATTTCCCCAGTATCCCTCCCTTCTCTTTTCATTTTGCTCCCGCTTGGTTTTTTGGCTGTGTTTTTTGGCTGTCGGTTTGGTTTGGCCATTCTGGCTTTGCTCCGCCGGGTTTTGTCCAAAAAACCTGTTGCTCCAGGGGATTGGTCACTCTTTTGGCCCCGCTCCCAAAGCGGTTTCCCGCCAAAAAACCTGGGGCAAAAATCCGCAAGAACCCTGATTGCGAGAACCACCCAGGGGTGATAGGGTGGGCGGGCAAGGGCATTTTCCGCCTTTGGAAACCTTGAGGGGAGTCTTGATGTCCGGCAACCAAACCTTCCAGCGCATCACCGTCTTAGGCGCAGGCCGTTGGGGGACCGCCATGGCCATTTTCCTGGCCCAAAAGCCGGTGGAGGTGACCTTGTGGTGCTTTACCCAAGGGGAATACGAGGCGCTCCAAGCCACCGACAAGGCCCCCAACCTGCCGGGGTTCTCCTGCCAAAAAAAGGTGCGGTTTGTTTTGGACCTGGACCAGGCGGTTAAGGGGGCGGACCTGTTGGTGATCTCGACCCCGGTGCCCTTTTTGCGGCAGATGCTGGCCGGTCTTACCCTGGCCCCTTCCCAAGTGATCGTCAGCATCAACAAAGGGATCGAACAGGACAGCCTACAAACGGTGCCCGAACTGATCCAAAACTTTTTCCCCCACAACCCCTTGGCCCACCTGGGCGGCCCTTGTTTCCCTGAAGGGTTGCTCAGCCAAAGTAGTCCGGCCGCCGAAACCTTGGCTTGTGAAGACGAGGAATTGGGCTTGGCGTTACAGACCTTTTTTTCCACCCCCGCCTTCCGGGTGTACCGGAGCCAAGACTTGCGTGGCGTGGCCATCTTGGGGGCCTTAAAAAATGTTTATGCCATTATCGCCGGGATTGCGGTGGGCAAAGGGATGTTTGAGGAAGCGGTGGCGGTCTTGGTCACCAGGGGGCTGGCAGAGATGAAACGGCTTTGCGAGGTCATGGGGATCTCTCTGGAAACCCTCTACGGCCTCAGCGGCCTGGGGGACTTGGTGTTGACCTGTTATTCTTCCACCAGCAGCCACAACAAAAACTTTGGCATCCGGCTGGGCAAAGGGGAAAAGGTCCAGGCGATTTTGGATTCCATGGGCGGAACGGTGGCTGAAGGCTACTACACCACCAAGGCGCTGCACCAGTTTGCCTTGGAAAAGGGGCTGGACCTGCCCTTGGCCCGGACGGCCTTTGCGGTGATCTACCAAAACAAGCCGATCCTGGAAGCTTTGGCCGAGTTGATGGACCGGCCACTGAAGGTTGAGGACTGATTGGACAAGGCCAGTTTGGATGCCCTGTTCAACCTGAGGGGCAAGGTCGAGCTGGGGTTGGGGCCGATGAACCGGTTGCTGGAGGCCTTGGGTCATCCAGAGTCGGGTTCAAGGATCATCCATCTAGCCGGGACCAACGGAAAGGGCTCAACCTTGGCGGGTTTGGAGACCTTGTTTTTGGCCAGCGGATATACGACCGGCGCTTTTATCTCTCCCCATTTGGTGCACTTCAACGAACGGTTTCGGCTCAACGGCCAACCCGCCTCGGACGCTCTGGTGGATGCTGCCTTGGAGCAGGTTTGTGCGGCTTTGGGGGTTTCGGTGGCCGGGTTGGGCCAGACCAGCGAAAAGGAACTGGGGGCCAGCTTTTTTGAGATCAGCTTTGCTATGGCCTTGTTGATCCTCAAAGGGGCGGATTGGTTGTTGGTCGAAACCGGCCTGGGCGGTCGCCTGGATGCCACCAACGCCCTGCAACACCCCTTGGCCACGGTGATCACAAGGATCGGCTTTGACCACATGGACTATCTGGGCCAGAGTTTACCGGAGATCACCGGGGAAAAACTGGGGATTTTTAAGCCTGGAGCAGCGGCCTTTTTGGCCCCCCAGGAGCCCGAAGTGGTGGAGTTGGCCCGCAGCAAAGCCTTGGAACTGGGGGTGCCGCTGTGGGAAGCGGACCGGCAAAGTTTGGCGGGGATGCCGTTGGGGCTGGCCGGGCGGCACCAGGAGGAGAATCTGGCCACCTCCTTGTTGGTGTACCGCCAGCTCTGCCCCCCCGAGCGCCGGTTGGACCCTAACGCAGAAGCCCGGGCCTTGGCCTCGGTCCGGTGGGCCGGGCGGCTGGAGCGGGTGGGGGAAAACCTTCTGCTCGACGGGGCTCACAATGCCCAAGGGCTGGCGGCCCTGTTGGCCTATCTCAAGGAATTTCATGGAGGGAAAAAAATCCTGTTGGGCCTGGGTTGGATGACCGGGAAAAACCTGCTCGAAGGGTTTGACGGAACCGGCCTCGACCTAACCTTTTTGCCCCTTGCCGGGGGCTTTTTCCAGGCGGAGCCGGACCCCAGAAATGCGCTGGTCCTGCTGGGGCCCTGCCTTGCCCCGCATTCTCCAAAAGCCGCTTTGGGGGCTTGGCGGGCGGGGGGATTTAAGGATTTTGACCTAGTGGTTTTTTCCGGGTCCTTGTACTTGGTGGGTCAGTTCAAAAGCCTATTGGGCTGAACTTGGTTGCTAAAAGACGGGACTTGTTGTTAGTTTTACCCTTCTCCCTTTCGGTTGTTCCTGGATGAATCAGAAGCCCGGTTACTTTGGCCCCTATGGGGGGCAGTTTATCCCCGAGATTTTAAAGGCCACCTTTGATGAGCTGGTGGCGGTGTACCAAACTGCCCGGCAGGACCCCAGCTTTTGGGCGGAGTACCTGGAACTGATGCAGAACTATTCCTGCCGTCCGACCCCGGTGACCTTTGCCGGGAACCTGACCCAAAAGTTGGGCGGGGCCAGGATCTACATCAAACGAGAAGACCTCAACCACACCGGGGCGCACAAGGCCAACAACGTGATGGGCCAAGGGCTCTTGGTCAAGCGGATGGGCAAGCGGCGGGTGATCGCCGAAACCGGAGCGGGACAACATGGCGTGGCGACCGCCACCATGGCCGCCAAGTTTGGTTTTGCCTGCACCATCTACATGGGGGCGGTGGACGTGGCCAGACAGCGGCCCAACGTCTTTTGGATGGAAAAATTGGGGGCCACCGTGGTTTCGGTGACCCAGGGCAGCCAAACCCTCAAGGACGCAATCAACGAGGCCTTCCGGGATTGGGCGGGCAACATGGACGACACCCATTATTGTATGGGCACCGCCTGTGGCCCCCACCCGTTTCCCGAAATGGTCAGCTGGTTCCAGTCGATCATCGGCACCGAAGCGAGGGTGCAGATAGAAAAAACCGCCGGCAAGCTGCCGGACCGGGTGTTTGCCTGTGTGGGCGGCGGCTCCAATGCCATGGGCCTGTTCAGTGGGTTTTTGGCAGACAAGGCCGTGGAACTGGTGGGGGTCGAAGCCGGGGGCAAGGGCCTCGAAACCGGTCACCATGCCGCCAGATTGGCTTCCAAAGACGGCCGCCTGGGGATTGCCCAGGGCTACAAAACCCTCTTTTTGCAAGACGAAGACGGGCAGATGAAAGAGACCCATTCGGTGGCCGCCGGGCTTGATTATGTGGGGGTCAGTCCGATCCTGGCCCACCTGAAGGACCAAGGACGGGTGCGCTTTGAAGCGGCTACGGATGTTGAGGTGATGGCGGCGGTGGAACTGTTGGTCCGCAACGAAGGGATCATCCCGGCCTTGGAGTCCAGCCACGCTTTGGCCCAGGCCTTCAAAGAGGCCCCCACACTTTCCAAGGACCAGGTGATCCTGGTCAACCTGTCGGGCCGTGGGGACAAGGACATCTTTACCATCGCCGATGCCTTTGGGGACCAAAAGTGGCGTAAGTTTATCCAGGAAAAGGCGAGGGGCTATGCTGGAAACTAAGATTCGGGCGGAGCTGCAAACCAAGCCGATCCTGTTGATGACCCACTTGGTGCTGGGCTACCCCAGCTTCGAGGAAAACGAAAAGGTGATCGGTGCCATGGCCCAAGCGGGGGTGGAATTGGTGGAACTGCAAATCCCCTTTTCCGAGCCCTCAGCAGACGGCCCGGTGATCGTCAATGCCAATGCTGAATCCTTGGCCAAGGGGACCAAGGTGGAGCAGTGCTTTGAGTTTGCCGCCAAGATGACCGGCCTGTACCCCAAGGTAGGTTTTTTGTTTATGACCTACACCAACATCCTCTTTGCCCGTGGGATGGACCAATTTTTGGAGCGCTCCTTGGCGGCGGGGCTCCAGGGGTTTATCATCCCCGACCTGCCGATCGAGGAATCCCAAGACTGGCGGCGCAACTGCCACAAGGCCCAAATGGCCAATGTGCTGATCATGACCCCGACCTCGACCGAAGCTAGGCTCAAGGAAATTGGCCAAGCTTCCACTGGCTTGGTTTATTCAGTGGGCCGCCGGGGGGTGACGGGGCTCAAGACCCAGTTTGATTTGGGGCTGGAAGCGCAGATCCGGCGGTTTAAGGCGGCCACAAAGTTGCCCCTGGCCCTGGGCTTTGGGGTCAAGTCCCCCGAAGACGTGGCCTTTTTAAGTGGCAAGGCTGATCTGGCGGTGATCGGCAGCAAATTGATCGAACTGCACCAAGAGGCAGGGGTGGAAGCGGTGGGCCGGTTTTTGGGCTCCTTGAGGTGAACTATGGCGATTTACCAGCAACTGACCAACAGCATCAGGCTCGGCCCGGCAAAACGGGACGAGCTGTCCAGGGCAGTCGAGCGGGGTTCCAAGTTTTTCCACGAGTTTAACGAATCCCGGCTGGAGTTGGCCTTTTCCAACTTTGACCTGGAGATGAAAAAGGCGCTCTACGAGATTCTTTTTTTCCTCCATGTCAACGACCCCAAGTATGCTGCACTCTCCTACATGACCAAAGAGGTCCAGAAGGTCGGCGGTCGGCTCCAGGAAGTGGAGGTCCCCAAGACCGCCAACCTGTACCTGGAAGACTGCCCTGCCGGGGTGGTGGGGATCGAGGAGCTGAGCCCCCGGTTCCAGGGGGAATTCCTGGACCACCTCAAAACCTACCTGCAAACCGACCTACCCCAGGTTGAGGGCCCAAGACCCATCTATTCGGTCGCTTCCTTGGGCTCCATCGGCACCATTGGCCACAAAAAAACCGCCAGCGACCTGGACCTCCAGGTCCAATACGAACTGGGCCCCTTTTTGATCGACCCCAAAGAGATGGACGATGCCCAGCTGTTTGACATGTCCAAGGCGCTGATCCACTACTATGGCCGGGTTTTTGGTACCAAACAGAAGTACACCAAAGAGCAAATGGCTACCCAGGAGACAAGGGCGCTCCTGATGGCCAAGGGCAAGGCAAGGTTTAGGCAAAGGCTGCCCCATCTGTACCGGGTGCTGGTCGCCAGGGAAGGCGGGAAGATCACCGCCCAAGAGAAGATCGAATTGCTCGAAGAAGTAATTTATCTGGTCAACACCTACCAGAAGTTTTGCCTCAAAACCGAACGGACCCGCAAAGACAAGCTGCTCAAAACCCGGATCGGCCGGATCCAAACCTACGTCCAGGAAAAGTACCCGGAGGCAGAGGTTTACCTCTTTGCCTATTCCAATGACGACTACCGGGACGGGAAACACGGCACCACCTTGGAGTCCAAGGAGGCTTCCGGCTCGGCCTACCAGTTGATCCTCAACTACGAGACCTTGATGCCGGGGATCCAGTTTACCCCGATGGTGCCGATCCATTTTCTGATGCCTGAAGAGGTCAACTCGAAACGGGTCCAGTACGAACGGTTGGTCAACTACCTGCGGTTCCACTGCCTGGACCTTTACGACGGGATGAAGGAACGGCTGGTGGACCTGGGTTCGACCCCGCCCTTGACCCTGGACTACATGATTGCCCACTCCGGGGCGGTTTATTGGGAGTCCTTCAAGGCCAGCTCGGGCAACCTGCCCAAGGCGCTGCTCAACCTGTTGCGGCTGGAGATGTTGTTTGACCCTCGGTTTAACATCTCGATCATGGAGCTGGTCAAGCAACCGGACCGGCTCAACCGTTACGTGCAAGACCTGGAGCCGGTTGCCGAAGAGCCGGAGCCCCAAGAGGAGGAAGAGGAAGGAGACTTTTTCGCCGACTACGGAATCGTTAGCGGGGCCCAAGTGGAGCAGGAAGGGGAGATCATGGCCGAAGCGGACTTTGCTTCGGGCTTGAGCATCGCTTATGTCCTCAAGGCCGAAGAGCTGTTCCCTCGGCTCAAGGAAGACCCCTGGTGGCTGCGGTACAAGGCCTTGAAGATCGGCTTTTCGGCGGCCAACCAATCGGTTCCCAGCGAGGAGGAACGGGACCGGATCTCCAGCATCATCGACTTAGGGTTTGCCCTGCACATTAGAATTTCCGATGTCTTTGGTCCGGCCAAAAAAAACCAGCCCATTTCCCACCGAGACCAGGTTTTACGTTACCTCCTGGACAAGGCCTTCCCCATGTCCAAGCGGGTGCAGTTGGAGCGGATTTTTATGGGGGAAGTGGTGGCGGTCAGCAAGTTTGAATGGGAACTCAAATCCCTGTTCAAAAGCTCCCTGGCTCGGGTCAACCAGCTGGTAGAGCAAAGCGAAGGGTCCGACCAGACCAACCGGGACGAATACAAGATTTGGTACCACTACTATGAAAAGCACTTTGAGCCCAAGCCCGAAGTGGTTACTCCCGACATCTTAAGCCACCTCAAGGTGGCTCGGGACCGGTTGCGGATCGGTTATGAACCCAGTGCCCAGTTGTGGTTTTTTAAGTCGATCCAAAAAAAGGACAACAAGGACGAGAAGTTCAGCGCCGAAGCCTTGGAGCACCTGCCCACCGAGGTCACCTTGTTCCAACATCCCGACTTTTTGCATGGGGTGACCCACTGCCTGATGAACGGGTATTATGGGGTGTTCAGCAAGGGGACCCTGTTCGAGCGGCACACCCAGGTCGAACTGGCGGCCAGCAACATGGACTTGGGCAAACGGTCCGCCAACCAGTACTGCTACATCACCCCCGACTTGGTGGAGCGGCTGATCGAAAGGATCACCCGGTCGTTCCCGCCCCAGGACTATGACTACCGGGACTGTATCTACAAGGAACGGGTGATCACCGAAGTGATGGTTTGCCTGAACCTCCTGGCCTATGGGCGGGTGTCGGTCTTGTACCGAGACAACCTCAAGGTTTGGGCGGTGGAGTTTTTTGACCACCCGGAAGTGGAGTCCGGGTCCGATGGGTTTTTTGAAGCCTACGACCTGCTTTTCAGCCACCACGGGATCATCAAAAGCCTGCAAACCTTCTTGGACCAGCAACCCTTCCGGCACAGCGGCGAAGGGGCGGGCAAGCTGATGTTCTGGGTGAACCCCAACAGTGTCAAGACCGGCCACCCGGCGACCAAACGCAAACAAAAGGAAGAGGATTTGGCCGCCGACTTTGAGAAGGCGGCGCTCAAGCACTTGAAGTTCGGGAAAAAGAAAAAAGGGGCCTAGAGGCCTTTGATTGCTGTGCGGGCGAGCTCGTCGCACCGTTCGTTTTCTTCATGCCCGGCATGGCCTTTGACCCAGACCCAGCGGACCTCTCGCTCGGCGGTCAGCCGGTCGAGGGTTTCCCAGAGGGGGCGGTTCAACACCGGTTCTCCGTCCGCCTTTTTCCAGCCTCGCTTCTTCCAGCCCTTGAGCCACTCGGTGACCCCTTTGATCAGGTATTGGGAATCGGTGGTGACCGTACCCGAAGAACCGGGAGGAACCCGGCGCAGGCCCTCGATGGCGGCGGTCAGCTCCATGACGTTGTTGGTGGTGTGCCCCTTGGAACCGGAGAATTCCTGGCGGCTGGCCCCGATCTCGATCACAGTCCCCCAGCCTCCAGGGCCGGGGTTGCCCGAACAGGCCCCGTCGCAAAAGATTTGGAATCCCTTATTGGAAGCCAAGGGCAGTTCTTGTTGTCCTTCCGGTTCCTCACCGTCCTCTTCCAGGTCGTCCACCCGCCTCAGTTCCGAGTCTCGGTCGCCGATCAGCTGGAGCGCTTGGTCCAGGAGCTTTCCCAGCGCTTTGGGGTCGGTGATGTCCTGTTCCTTGATGGCCAACAGCAGCTCTTGGGCCTTTGCCTCCAGTCGCAGCATCAGTAAGGCAGGGGAAGGTGTAAAAATCGCTTGGCCTTGGGGCCGGAATAAACCGCCCGGACCTGTCCCTTGCCCTTGAGCAGGTACTTGTAGATCACCAAGCCTTCGAGCCCCACCGGTCCACGGGCGTGGGTCTTGTTGGTGCTGATCCCCACTTCCGCCCCCAGACCAAACACAAAGCCATCGGAAAACCGGGTGGAACTGTTGTGGAAGACACAAGCGGAGTCAACTCGGGTCATAAAGAGTTCCGCCTTGTGTTTGTCCTTGGTGAGGATCGAGTCGGTGTGGTGGGAGCCATGTTTGTTGATGAACTCGATGGCCTCCTCCAAACCGGAGACGGTTTTGACCGACAAGGTTAGGTCCCCGTATTCGGTGTGGAAATCCTCTTCGGTGGCCGCTTCGATCTTGAGTCCAGGAAACCGGTCACGGGTGACCGGACAGGCCTTGAGCCGTACCCCCACCGCCTGCAGGCCTTTGAGCACCGCTTCAACCAGTGGGCCTTCGCAGGCTTGGTCGAACAGCAGGTTTTCAATGGCGTTGCAGGCCGAAGGGTAGTCGGTTTTGGAATCGATAGCCACCCCTACGGCCATGGCTTGGTCCACATTCCCATCGATGTAGAGGTTACAGATCCCCTCCGAATGACCCAGGACCGGAATCTTGGTGTGTTCTTGGATGTACCGGACAAAGGCGTTGGACCCTCGGGGGATGATCAGGTCCAGGTTCTCTTCTTCGGTCAGGATCTCCGCCACGTCTTGCCGGGTTTCAATCAAGGCCACCGCCCCTTCCAGGCCTTCTTCCACCAAGACCTCGTTGATCAGGGAAAACAGCACCCGGTTGCTCTGGGCCGCTTCGCTGCCTCCTTTGAGGATCACGGCGTTGCCCGATTTGAGGCAGAGCGCCGAAACCTGGATCACCACCTCCGGGCGGCTTTCAAACAGTACCGCCAGAACCCCCAAGGGGCAAGTGACTCGGATCAGGTCCAGGCCGTCGTCCAGGGTCATGGCATATTGGGTCCGGCCCACCGGGTCTTCCAGTTGTGCCACCCCTTCGAGGTAGCCGACCAGTTGGTCGATCTTGTGGGGCGGTAGGGCCAGACGGCTCAAGAGAACGGGGCTCATCTCCCCGGCTTCGACCAGGACCTGGGCATGTTTGAGGTCCGTTTGGTTGGCTGCGGTAATCTCTGCTTGCTGTTCCTTGACCTTTTGGGCCATTTTTCGGAGCAACCGGTCCTTACTCTCCTTGTCCAGGCTGGCAAGAGTGACGCTGACCTTGCGGGCCTGCTGGCAAATTTGGGTGATCTGGGAGGGCATGGGGAGCCTCTGGATTAATGGAGAAAAGACAAAAGGATGGTCCGGGTCCTGGGGCCGTCGAATTCGGTCACAAAGACCCCGGCCCAGGTGCCCAGTTCAAGGCTGTTGTTGCTGACCGGCAAGGTCAGGGAAGCACCAAAAAAGCTGGCCTTCAGGTGTGCCGCCGAATTGCCTTCGGCATGTTGGTCCGCCCCCCGGCTGGTGGGGATCATCTCTTCCAACCGGCCCAGCAGGTCTTTGACCACCGCCGGATCGGCGTGTTCGTTTAAGGTCAGCCCGCAAGTGGTGTGGGTGGCCAGGAGGTTGAGCAAGCCTTTGGTCCAACGTCTCTCCCGCAGGATCCGGTTGACCTCGGCGGTGATCTCCACAAAACAGCCCTTCTCTCGGGTCAGCACTTGCAGCTTGAATTCTTGGTAGGCCATCTCTATCCTTGGGGCTGTGGAACTGGACGTTACTAGAACCTCCCCTTTTAGTCAAAGTATGAACAAAACCCATGAAGTATTGGATGTCCTGGACTGGGTGAGCGGTCAACCGACCGGAAACACGGTCTTGCGCACCGAGGCCCACAAGCGGGGGATTCCCCACAAGGCCATGCACCTGTGGGTTTATGCAGAGTGGGAGGGGAGGCTGGTTTTGTTGTTCCAACAAAGGAGCTTCGAGAAGCCCAACTTCCCCGGACTGTTTGGCCCCACCGTGGGCGGGCATGTCTCCAGTGGCGAGGGGCAGGAAGCATTGGTCCGGGAAGCCCAAGAGGAGATCGGCATCCAAGTGGCCCCAAGGCAGATGGAGTTTTTGGGCTACAATCCCTTCCATTTCAGCCTGGGGCCGGGTTACGAGGACTTTGAATGGATCGAGGATTGGCGTTGTTTCAGCCAACTGCCGCCCGAATCCTACCGGTTTTTCGACCAAGAGGTGATCGGTATGTTGGCCATTGAGCCGCAGGCCTTGGCTTTGGTCCCAGAGGGGCCGCAAAAGGCGGTGTTTTTTGACGGTTCTTTGTGTCGTGACCGGACCGTGGAGGTGGCGGACTTTGTGGAGGGTCTTTTTACCAGTCCACTCTTTCCCACTCTTTCCCACCCCGCCCTGTTTGTCGCCCCGCCGGTAGGTAGAGCCGAAGCTCCATCCTGAACGGAAAAGGGGCGCTCCAGCCCGCAGAAGCGCTTGGGAGGTCCCGTTGGAGACCTCCAGCCGGTTGGATCGGCCAGCGAAAAACACTCCCAAAGCGAAACTTCCCCAGTCCCGGATTCCCCTCCCCTGGTTGCTTCGGCTGACCGAAGCAGGGGCAAAAGAAGGCACCCAGAGTAGAGCTTCGACCGGTAGGAAAAAACAAAAGAGACGGGGAAGGAGAGGAAAGCCCCCCTTGGCTGGGGGCTTCCAAAGAAACCAAAGGGTAAAAAAAGCCTAGTGGTGTTGGTGGCTGTGTTGCAGAGCTTTGAGGGCTTCGGCCGCCAAGTGCTGGGTCCTGGCCTGGGCCAGTTCCTTGGACAAGGTGGCTTCTTCCTCGCTACCGGCCACTGCACCCTTGAGCGCAACCTGCAACCCTTCCAAGGCCGCCAGGGCAGCAGCCCCGTCGATCTCTTCGGCAGTCTGGGCATCCTTGGCCAGCACGGTCACCCGGTTGCCGAAGATCTCGGCGAACCCAAAGTGCACCGCCATCAACCGCTTGTCCTTGCCTTGGCCGTAAGACAAAAGTCCCGAGCCGAGGCTGGTCAACAAGGGCACGTGGCCGGTCAAGACCCCCAACTCGCCCATTTCGCCGGGCAAGGTCACTTCCAGGGTTTCAGTTTTTAACATCACCTTTTTACGGGTGATGACTTCAAGGGTCAACATAATCAGGCTCCTTACATTTTCTTGGCGTGTTCAAGCACTTCTTCGATCCCACCTTTCATGTAAAAAGCCTGCTCGGGGATGTGGTCGTACTTCCCGGCCAGGATCTGCTCGAAGCTGGTCAAGGTCTGCTCCAGTTTCACGTACTTGCCCGGTGCGCCGGTGAACTGCTCGGCGACGTGGAACGGCTGGGACAAGAATCGCTGGATCTTCCGGGCCCGCTCTACGGTAAGCTTCTGCTCATCGGAAAGCTCGTCCATCCCCAAAATGGCGATGATGTCCTGGAGGTTTTTGTATTCCTGCAAGATCCGCTGCACCCCACGGGTGATCCCGTAGTGCCGGTCGCCGACCACCAAGGGGTCCAAGATCCGGCTGGTGGAGTCCAAGGGGTCCACGGCGGGATAAATCCCCAATTCGGCGATGGACCGGGAGAGAACGGTAGTTGCGTCCAAGTGGGCAAAGGTGGTGGCCGGAGCGGGGTCGGTCAAGTCGTCCGCCGGGACGTAAACGGCCTGTACGGAGGTGATCGAACCTTTTTTGGTCGAGGTGATCCGTTCCTGCAACTGGCCCATCTCGGTGGCCAAGGTCGGCTGGTAACCTACAGCCGAAGGAATCCGGCCCAAGAGGGCGGAGACTTCGGAACCGGCCTGGGTGAAACGGAAGATGTTGTCGATGAACATCAACACATCCTGGCCCTGTTCGTCACGGAAGTATTCGGCCATGGTCAAACCGGTCAAGGCGACACGGGCACGGGCTCCCGGGGGCTCGTTCATCTGGCCGTAGATCAAGGCGGCCTTGTCGATGACCTTGGATTCCTTCATCTCTTCCCAGAGGTCGTTTCCTTCACGGGTCCGCTCGCCGACACCAGCGAAGACCGAGTAACCACCGTGGTGCTTGGCAATGTTGTTGATCAATTCCATGATGATCACAGTCTTGCCTACCCCGGCACCGCCGAAGAGGCCGATCTTACCACCCTTGAGGAAGGGGCAGACCAAGTCGATGACCTTGATCCCGGTTTCCAAGATTGAAGCGGAGGTGTCCTGGTCTTCAAACAGCGGAGCGGCACGGTGGATCGACCATTTGGCTTTGGTCTTTACTTCGCCCAACATGTCCACAGGTTCGCCGATGACGTTCAAGATCCGTCCCAGGACCTCGTTGCCCACGGGAACCATGATCGGGGAGCCGGTAGCGGCTACTTCCATCCCGCGGACCAAGCCGTCGGTGGAGCTCATGGCGATGGTGCGGACCGTGTTCTCGCCCAAGTGCTGTTGGGTTTCCAAGACCAGCCTGGTTTTCTCCCCGCCGTACTCGAAGTCGATGGTTAAAGCATCCAGGATCTGAGGCAGGTGGCCTTCCCCGAATTCAACGTCCACAACAGGTCCAATAACCTGCGAAATCTTACCCTTATTCATGTCTCACGCCTCGATCTTGCTAACTTCCGTTTGGATGGACTTCCGATTGGATGGACTTCCGTCTTGAGTGGTCTTGGGAAAAGTGTCTTCTACCTGCTACAAGGATTCTGCACCGGAGATGATCTCGGTCAGTTCGGTGGTGATCGCCGCCTGCCGTGCCCGGTTGTACTTCAACTTCAAGGATTTCAGCAGCTCCCCGGCGTTTTTGGTGGCGGCATCCATGGCCGTCATACGGGAAGCATGTTCACAGGCAAACCCGTCCAAGAGGGCGGTAAAGGCCTGATTCTCTACATACTGCGGCAGAATCTCGTTCAAGATGGACTGCCGGTCCGGCTCCAAGAGGAACTCGGTGCTGCTGGCCTTTTCCGTGGTTTCAGGGGCCACCACCGGCAACACCTGCTCAAAGACCACCTCTTGGGAGATGACGTTGAGGAAGTGGTTGTAGCCGATGTAAAGCCGGTTGAACTCTTCCGCTTCGTAGCGGCGGATCAAGTCAGGCATCAACTTGGCCAGCACCGCTTCGTACTCGGAATCCTTCATGTCCTTGTGGAAGGCGGCGACTTTTTCCTTGGTCTTCCTAAAAAAATCGTTCCCCTTACGGCCCAGGCTGATCAGCTCCACTTCCATCACCTCTTCCTTGAGCCCTTTGATGGCTCGGGAAACCTTTTTGCAAAGGTTGGTGTTCAAGGCCCCACAAAGGCCCCGGTCAGTGGTGAAAACCAGGATCACCGTCTTGCCGCCCTTGCGCTGGGTCAAGAGGGGGTGAGCCCCCTTTTCCAGGCCTTGGGCAAGGTTGGAGACCATGGCGGTCAGCTTGTTGGTGTAGGGCCGAGCTGCCCGAATCTTGTCTTCGGCCCGCTTCATCTTGGAAGCGGCGACCAACTTCATCGCTTTGGTGATTTGCTGGGTATTTTTTACGCTACCCATCCGCAGCTTGATGTCTTTGAGCGTCGCCATGCTTAGGCCCCGACTTCGGAGTATTGCTCGTTAAACTCGGTGATCGCCTTGATGAACCCGTCCCGAATGTCGTCGCTCAGGGTCTTGGACTTCGCCAAGTTGGTCAACAGGTCGGCATGGTTGGCTTTAACAAATTGTTCGAGGCCGGTCTCCCAATCGCCAATCTTCTTTACGTCCGTCTTGTCGGCGTAACCGTTGATCACCGCAAAGACCGAAAGGACTTGGTCTTCCATCTTGCGAGGGGAGTACTGGGGCTGCTTGAGCACCTCGACCAACCTTGCGCCCCGGTTGAGCTGCCGTTGGGTCGCTTCGTCCAGATCCGAACCGAACTGGGCAAAGGCCGCCTTTTCCCGGAACTGGGCCAAGTCAAGCCGCAAGGTACCGGCTACCTTTTTCATCGCTTTGGTTTGGGCCGACCCGCCGACCCGAGAGACCGAGATACCGACGTTGATCGCCGGGCGGATGCCCGAGTTGAACAATTCGGTTTCCAGGAAGATCTGGCCATCGGTGATCGAGATCACGTTGGTCGGGATGTAGGCGGAAACGTCCCCCGCTTGGGTTTCAATGATCGGCAGGGCGGTAATCGAGCCCAACCCGTAGTTTTCGTTCAGCTTGCAGGCCCGTTCGAGCAACCGGCTGTGGATGTAAAACACGTCCCCAGGATAGGCTTCCCGGCCCGGAGGGCGGCGCAGCAACAAGGAGAGCTGCCGGTAGGCCACCGCTTGCTTGGAAAGGTCGTCATAGATGACCAAAACATGTTTGCCTTGGTGCAGGAAGTGCTCGCCCATGGCGCAACCGGCGAAGGGAGCGATGAACTGGAGCGGTGCCGGTTCGGCGGCGGTGGCCGAAACGATGATGGTGTAACCCATGGCCCCATGTTCGGCCAACTTTTGTGCCACCTGTGCCACCGTGGACTTCTTCTGGCCAATGGCGACATAAATACAGATCAGGTTTTGGTCTTTTTGGTTGATGATGGTGTCCAGCGCAATGGCGGTCTTGCCGGTCTGGCGGTCACCGATGATCAATTCCCTTTGTCCCCGTCCAATCGGAACCATGGAGTCGATGGCCTTGAGGCCGGTCATCATGGGCTCGTGGACCGACTTCCGGGCAACGATCCCCGGAGCGATGACTTCCAATTTGCGGAATTCAGTGGTGTTGAGCGGGCCTTTGCCGTCCAAGGGAGTGCCGATCGGGTCGATGACCCGGCCCAGCAACTGTTCCCCAACCGGAACCTCGGCAATCCTGCCGGTCCGTTTGACTTGGTCGCCTTCCTTGACCGATTCGCCAGAGCCGAAAAGGATCACCCCAACGTTGTCGGCTTCCAGGTTCAAAACCATGCCCCGGGTGCCGTCGGGGAAGTCCACCAACTCGCCGGCCATGGCCTTGTCCAACCCATAGACCCGAGCGATCCCGTCGCCTACGGACAACACGGTGCCGACTTCCTTGATCTCCACTTGGGCATCAAACGCCTCAAGTTGTTTTTGGATGATCTTGCTGATTTCTTCCGCTCTGATCTTCATCGATTAAATACCCCTGGAAATGGTTTCACGGATCAGGTTGAGCCGGTTTTTTACGCTCCCATCGAGCACCAGGCTGCCAATTTGGGTTACCGCACCGCCGAGAATGGAGGGATCGATCTCGACTTGGAGGGTAACCTCTTTTTTGGTATATTCGGAAAGCTGCCGGGTCAAAGCTTTTACCTCGGCATCTTTCATCTCGGAGGCAACCACTACTTGCGCCCGAGCTTGTCCCAACTTTTCCAAGGCCAAGCCGTCAAAGGCGGTGGCTACTTGGGGAAGTAATACAAAGCGTTTTTTGGCCACCAGAAATCGGGCGAACCGTTGGACCAGAGCCCCGGCACCGATTTCCTTGGCAATGTTGCCCACCTTCTCGCCCTTTTGCTTGAGCCCCACCTTCGGTTCCAAGACGAACCGTTGGAAGGCCGAGTTTCCCTGGTAGCCTTGGGAAAGGTCCAGCAGCTCCTTGGCGGTTTGGGCGATCTCGGCCGGTTGGTGTACCAGACCCAGGAGCGCTTTGGCGTAACGTTTTGCGATAACCCCTTCCATCTTTTTTTCCTTTTAGCCTAAACGGCCCACCACTTTGGCGTAGTTTTCCATCAGGGACTCTTGCTTGGCTGGGCCCACTTCCTTCTGGATGCTTTCTTGGGCCAGTTTGGTCGCCTCGGCGGCCAAAAAGGCTTTCAGTTCTGCTTTGGCCCGAACCAAACTCTGGTCGATCCGCATCTGGGTGGACTGTTCGATGTTGCGGGCGGTGTCTTCGGCTTCGGCCAAGATTCGCTTGCGGTCCGCCTCAATCCCGGCCAAGGCATGTTGCCGGTGCAGGGCCAATTCGGATTCTTGGGCCTTCATTTTTTCTTGGAACTCGGCCAGCTTTTTTTCCGCTGCTGCTACGGCCTGGGCCTGCTCCTCAAAGGATTCCCTTTGGATCAGGGCGGCATCGCTCATCATCCGGGTCAGGGGCTTTTTGGCAAAAAAGTGCAGCAGGGCCACCAGGGCGATGAAGTTGGCGACCTTAAAGGCCATGTCCCAACTGAACAGGCTGGCTGCCTCGTGGGGTCCTGCTTCCTCGGAAGCTTGGGCCACCAGGGAGGCGCTGCAAAAGACCCACAAAAGGGAGATTCTGACGAAGCGGGAAGACATCACGTTAGCTCGCTAAAACCTTGGTTTTGATCAACAAGGCCAAGTCCTTGGCCAGCCCTTTCGCTTCTTGCTGTGCGGCCTTGATCTCTATGTCCAAGGCGTTCGAGGCCTCCGACCAGCGGCGCTCGGCATCTTCATGCGCCTTGGTGCTGATCTGGTGGGCGGTGGCGGTGGCGGTAGCCTGGGCTTCCTTGTGGGCCGCTTCGTTGGCGGTTTGGCTTTGGTGTAACATCGCCTTGTAGTGCTCTTCCAATGCGGCCATGGCCTTGGCGATTTCGGACAAACGGCTGGAGGAACCAGTCAGTGCCCCTTCCCGAGCTTTCAGGGTAGAAAGCAGGGGTCTAAACAGCAGCAGGTTCAGCAAGAACAAGGTGACCACAAAGACGACAAAGACAAACAGTGCCGTCGGCCACTCTAGGTGTAAAACGCCGAAGTTAAAGACTTCGCCGGTTCTTGGAATTTCCATAGGGTCAGCTGAAAAAAGGACAATCTCTATCGTTTTAAACAAGCTAGACGTAACAGCGGCCCCGGACCTGTGTCAATACAAAAGGGGCAAAAAAGATTGATTCTTAGGCCCAAGGGTGCTAGTCTGTTAGTTTCCCTACATTGCCTCTCTTTGGGGCTTTGGGGTTTGTTTTTGGTACAGGAAACTGATGGAAATCGACTTTTTGGTCCCCGCTGCCGGACGGGGGACTCGAATGGGTAGCAAAGGCAACAAAATTTTTTTGGCCCTGGAAGGGAAGCCGATCCTTTTGCATACCCTCAGAGCCCTGTCCGGTTTGCCGAACCTGGGCCGGGTGATTCTTTTGGTTCGGCCGGACGAGGAACAGGAGATAGCAGCCCTGCTCGGCAGCATGGGGGAGGGGAATCTACGGTGGCAGCTGGTCCACGGAGGGGCGGAACGGGCCGACTCGGTGCGCAATGGGCTAAAATACTTAGCGGACAACCCAGGGGCTCCGGTGGTGATGACCCACGATGCCGCCCGGCCTTTTTTGGATCAGACCTTGGTCTTGAGGCTGCTCCAGGCCCTGGAGACCCACGAGGCGGCGGTGCCGGCCCTGCCGGTGGCCGAGACCACCCGGCGGCTGGGTCAAAATGGCCGAACCGAGGTGGTGGACCGCACCGGGCTTTACCTGACCCAAACCCCCCAAGCCTTTTGGGCCAAGTGGATCAAGCCGGTTTTTTTGGCCCCCGAAGCCTCCTGCTTGACCTTGACCGACGAAGCAGGCTATTTCGAGCGGTTGGGTCACTCCGTTGCCCTGGTTGAAGGGGCACCTACCAACCTGAAGATCACCAAACCGGCGGACCTAGTCCTGGCCGAGCTGTACCTGAAAGAGCGGCAGCGCTTGGGCGCAAAAGACTAAAAACCTCCCATTCCCTAAAGACCTGTGAGCCAAACCGTTTACCTTGAGACCTTAGGATGCGCCAAAAATCGGGTGGATTCGGAGATCATGATGGCCGCCTTGGTGGGCGGAAACTTTGTGCCGGTAGCCAACCCGGCGCTGGCCGAGGTGATTGTGCTCAACACCTGTGGGTTTTTGACCTCTGCAGTCAACGAGTCCTTGGACCGATTTTTGGAATTGGCGGAATATAAGGAGACGGGAAAATGTCGCTGTCTGGTGATGGCCGGGTGTATGAGCCAACGGTACCGGGAGGACCTGCTCGAAGAGCTTCCCGAGGCGGATGCTATTTTGGGCACCTCCGACTTTACCCAAATTTTGACCGTGGTCAACCAATCGCTCTTGACCCAAGAACGGCGAGGGTGGTTTAAGCCCCGGGCGGGGTATGAAGAAGCCAACCTGACCGCTCCAAGGCTGCTTTCGACCCTGCCTCATTACGCTTGGGTCAAGATCGCCGAAGGTTGTTCCAACATGTGCTCCTTCTGCTCCATCCCTGCTTTGAGAGGTGGGTTTCGCTCCAAGGGGATCCTGGGGGTAACCCAGGAATGTAAAGCTCTGTTGGGACAAGGGGTCAAGGAACTGAACCTGATCAGCCAAGACACTTCCAGCTACGGGCTGGACAAGGGGGAAGACCTCCTGGGGTTGATGAGGTCCTTGTCCAAGCTGGAGGGAGACTTTTGGGTCCGGCTGTTTTACAGCTACCCCAACCGATTCCCTTTGGAACTGTTGGACCTGATGGTCCAGGACCCAAGGTTTGTCCCCTATCTGGACATCCCTTTCCAGCACATCAATGACCGAGTCTTGAAGGCGATGAACCGCAAGATCACCGGCAAGGAACTTAAGGGGTTGATCGAGGCGGCCAAGGCCAAGCTGCCCCAGGTGGTCTTTCGGACCAGCCTGATCGTTGGGTTCCCCGGTGAGACCCAAAAAGAATTTGAGGAACTGCTTTCTTTTGTCGAGGAAGGTTGGGTGGATCACCTGGGGGTCTTCGCCTATTCGGACGAAGACAACATCTCCTCCTATAAATTGGGCTCCAAACTGGAGGAGGAAGAGATTGAAGAGCGGCGGGACCGCTTGATGGCTGCCCAACAAGAGGTCTCTTTGGGCAAAAACCAAAAGCAGGTTGGCCAGATTCAAAAAGTTTTGGTAGAAGGGACCGCCAAGGAGACCGAATTGTTGTTGGAAGGCCGTAATGCCTTCCAAGGGGTAGAGGTGGACGGGGTGGTGCTGATCAACGAGGGGGAAGCCCAGGCCGGGACCTTCGTCCAAGTGGAGATCATTGAGGCCCATCCCTACGACCTTGTGGGAAGAATCATCCAATAGGGGTTAATCCATGTCAGGACACAGCAAGTGGAGCACCATCAAACACCGAAAAGGTGCCCAAGATGCCAAGCGCAGTAAGATTTTCACCAAGATCATCAAAGAATTGACCGTTGCCGCCCGGATGGGCGGGGAAGACCCAAGCTCCAACCCCCGGTTGCGGGCGGCAATTGCCACCGCCAAGTCGGCCAACATGCCCAACGACAACCTCAAACGGGCGATTGCCAAAGGGGCCGGTGGGGCCAAAGGAGAGGAATACGAATCGATCCTCTATGAGGGGTACGGTCCGGGCAACGTGGCGGTGATCGTGGAATGTCTGACCGACAACCGCAACCGTACGGTCTCCAACATCCGTACCGCCTTCAACAAAAACGGCGGCTCCATGGGCAGCGCCAACAGCGTGATGTACAACTTCAACCGGTTGGGGGTGATTGAGGTAGCCAAGTCCACAATCGAAGAAGACCCGTTGATGGAAGCGGCGATTGAAGCCGGAGCGCTGGAAATCGACAGCGAAGATGAGGAAGCCTACTCCGTCCAAACCGCCATGGCTGACCTGCACGCCGTCCAGACCGCTTTGGAGGAAAAGGGCATAGTGGTGTCCAAAAGCTCCTTGGTTTACTTGGCCCAAAACAAGGCGGAGATCACCGATCCCGACCAAGCCCAAGGGGTGATCAAGTTGTTGGAAGCCCTGGAGGACGATGATGATGTCCAGTATGTTTATTCCAACGCCGACTTCTCCGATGAAGCCTTGGCTGGCCTAGATGACTGAGGTCCGTATCCTGGGGGTGGACCCGGGGTCGAGGTACACCGGCTGGGGGGTGATCGACCAAGTGGGCAGCCGTCTGGTCTGGGTGGCCAGTGGCCGGATCGAGGCCCACAAGTCGGGGGAGTTGCCCGCCCGTTTGGTGGCCATTTTTGCGGAATTGGGCCAGATCATCGGCCAACACCGGCCTACCGAAGCGGCCCTGGAAAAGGTGTTTGTTTCGGTCAACGGCCAAGCCACCCTGGTTTTGGGGCAGGCTCGGGGGGTCGCATTGTTGGGGCTCTCTCAAGCGGGGTTGGCGGTGGAAGAATACGCCCCCAATGAGGTCAAGTCGGCGGTGGTGGGCCAAGGGAAGGCCCAAAAGGAACAGGTAACGGCGATGGTCCAGGTGATCTTGGCCTTGCAGGGCAAAAAACTGACCGAAGACGAGGCCGATGCCCTGGCGGTGGCAATTTGTCACGCCAACAGCCGGGCCTACCGCTCCAGGGCCCAGTTGCGGGAGGCCAAATGATCGGCTGGATCCGGGGCCGGGTGCTGGAGGTCTGGGCGCAGGAGGCGTTGGTGGAAACCGGCGGCTTGGGCTACACCCTGGAAATGGGGGCCAACCAGCTCTTGTGGATGAAGGCCCACCAAGGCCAAGTGGTGGAGCGGCATGTTTATACGGTGATGCGGGAAGACGGGATCAGGCTGTTCGCCTTTGATTCCTTGGCCAAACGGGAACTCTTTGACAAGCTCCTGTCCGTTTCGGGGGTGGGCCCCAAGGCGGCGATGTCGATTTTGGACCTGTTGGAGCCGGAGCAATTCATCTCCTGCATCCTCGCCCAAGACGAACGTCCCTTCCTGCAAGCGCCGGGGATCGGCAAAAAGATTGCCTCTCGGTTGCTGCTGGAACTAAAGGACAAGTTTAAGCACACCGAAGTCTTGGACCTGAGTCCCAAGTCGGGCACCAAAGCCGGTGCCGCCCAGACCCAGAGGATGGTCCTCGCCGAAGCAAGGTCGGCTCTGGTTAACCTGGGCTTTATGGAAAAAGAGGCTGACAAAGTGCTGAAAAAACACCTAGAGTCTAGCGCTGGATTGGACGAGCTGATCCGCCTTTGCCTACAAGATCTCAAGCAATAAAACCCAAGGAAAATAGATGGGCAACCTCAACAAAGTCCTCTTGATTGGCCGTCTGGGCCAAGACCCGGAAAAACGGGTCACCCCCACCGGTCATTCGGTGGTCACCCTCAACATCGCCACCAGTGAGCGGTTCAACGACAAGGGCGGCAACAAGCAGGAACGAACCGAATGGCACCGGGTGGTGTTCTGGGACAAGTCGGCGGACTTGATCGAACAATACCTGAAAAAAGGCTCCCAACTCTATGTGGAGGGGGCGTTGCAAACCAGAGAGTGGCAAGACAAGGACGGAAACAAACGTTATTCCACCGAGATTGTGGCCCGGAACTTCCAATTTTTGGACAGCCCCCAGCAAAGAGGGTCGGGACAAGGGAGTGGGCAAGCCTATGGCGGCGCTCCCCAAGGCGGGTACGGCGGACAGCCCCAAAACACCCAAAAGCCGGCGGCTCAGGGTTACGGTGCCCCCCAGGGTGGCGGCAGTGCCCAGAACAACAATAGCCCGGATTACGGCCCCCCGCCAAGCTACCAAGGGGACGACTTCATCGAAGACGACATCCCCTTTTAGGATATACCTAGATTAAGATTGTAAATAAGGCCCTCTGGAATCACTTTCAGAGGGCCTTTTTCGTATTCACGTGTATTTTTTTAGGGTCAAGACTAGAACAGCGGGTTTTCTCTGATCAGTTTTAGAAGGATTTTGTTAACATCAACCTTCCGATTGTTATAGCGAAATT